>Ga0233411_10000483_pt1 | contig 12339 bp, 16 predicted proteins | sample Na_anoxic_2_MG_FD_179799 | JGI IMG/M metagenome (GOLD analysis project Ga0233411, IMG submission 179799) | Seawater microbial communities from Saanich Inlet, British Columbia, Canada - Na_anoxic_2_MG | ecosystem: Environmental > Aquatic > Marine > Inlet | place: Canada: British Columbia...
TGGATAACTCCAAACCTTTCCATCCTTTGTTATGGCGTATAGACCTTCAAAGCCGACTATATCTTTCATATAGCCTTCTACTTTATCTACTACTGTTTTCTTTACTAAAGCCATTTTGACTCTCCTGTTGTTGTTATAAATGTCCGTGCCTAAATCCATTAGGCGTAATTAAGTTGCTGTGTATGTAAGAGTGCCACTAATATATGGGGTGGTGTTTCCATTTAGTTCGTCAGCAGTCATCGTCCCTGGGTTAGAATTGTCTATCCTATAGTAAAATGCAATATTTGACGTATTATGAGCGATTTGCATAAAGTACCCCTCTGTTCCAATTAAATCAACCCTACCAAAATGAATATCACCACTTGTAATACTCATACCAGCAGAATGATTTGCAGTAAAAGGTAATCCAGTTACTATTAAACTACCAGTTCCACTTGTTGGGCTAGTTATTGATGGTCCAAACCATACTGTAACTTGGCTACCTATCTTTCTATAAAAGGCATTAGTACCTCTACTACTTGTAGAGAAGTCTGTACCATTTGTTGTAATAGTAGCAGTCCAAGCACCCTCCTCATAGTCATCTAAGACCTCAGAGCCAGTAGAACCCGTACCATCAGGTGTAGCTGCAGAGAAGTCAATACCTTTGCCAGATGTTCCTATTACTAGGTTGCCAGTTTCTACGGTTACATTGCCAGAGGAGTCAATACGCATACGTTCTGCACCGTTTACGTTAGTAGCTAAATAATTATCAGTATGATTATATATAAAACCACCTACATTATAAGATCCTGTATCTGAAAAATATAAATTAGAAAAACCACTTGCGCCTCCTAATATTTGAACTGTGCAGTTGAAGATGCCGCACCGCTATCTCCTATAAATAAATCCGTGTCACCTTGAGCAGCAGTTGTACCAGATTTTCTAACGTCTAATTTACAATCAGGACTAGTAGTACCAATACCTACATTCTCATTAGCATCAATAGTAATAGCTGTACTTGTAGCGTTATCATCAATACCTGTTGAGGTGAAGCCTGCGATAGTACCAGTCATAGTGCCACCTGTTAGAGGTAGTGCGCTTGTTGTTTGTGTTGTAGCATCTGGGAACTCAACACCCGTGCTTATTAGTTTTCCGCCTGCCATATATTTCTCCTATTAAACAGTTCCGTTAGAAATAACATCACCTGTTACAGTGAAGTTACCTGAAGCATCTAGCTTCGCTTTGTTTGTACCACTAGATGCAAAGATTAACACGCCAGCTGTTTCAGTAACAGTCCAGTTACCAAGATCAACAGTTGTAGCGTTTAGTGTTGTGAATGTAGGGCTTCCTGTCAGGTTGCCATCATCAATGTTTGTTGCGCCTTGGTCAGTAGTCCAGTCAATATGCTCGTTAGCTACGAATCCAGTTAAGTCATCATGAGTAAAGTCTGAAGATGTATAAGTAGTGTTAGTATCAGTAGGTACAACCCAAGTATTATCTCCTCTGAGGAAGTTAGTTGCCCCTGCTGTGCCTGTGGCAGATAGCATTGCAATATCAACTGCACCAGTTGAAATTACTGTAGCGCCATCAGCAGTAGATGTTACATCGCCACTATGGTTTGGATGAACATAGTTGTTAGCTGAAGTAGCTATACCAGATAGCTTTGTATTCTTAGTATCTGTGTAAGCATTAGCTTCAGCTTGGTAAGCAGTCTTAATCTCAGCACCTGTTTGATCAGCTGTAGCAGAAGCCTCAATTCCAGATAGTTTAGTTTGTTCAGCATCACTAAATTCATTGGTATCAGCATTAGCTTCATACGCTGTCTTTATTTCAGCATTAGTTTGGTCAGTAGTTGCCCCAGCCTCAATAGCACCTAACTTGGTCTGTTCAGCATCAGTAAACGCATTTGTATCTGCGTTATTTTCGTACGCTGTCTTTACCTCTGAATCTGTTTGGTCTGCTGTTGCGTTAGCTTCAATGCCAGATAATTTAGTATCTTTTGTGTCTGTATAAGCATTGGATTCAGCTTCATATAAAGCCTTTATTTCAGCACCAGTTTGATCAGCAGTTGCGTTATCTTCAACTCCAGCGATCTTGCTAAAGTTAGCGTCTAACTCTTCGTGTGTTAATGGTGAGCCTTTGCCCGAGCGTGTTGTTACTGCCATAATTAGTCCTCTATATTAAATAAGTTCCAGATGAATCCTTGTAATGCGTTTCACAATATTCACGGGTTGATACTTGAATTAATCCGCTCTGGTCAGTTTCAGCAGATAATATCATAAATTTTCTATCTCTGTCTAAAATATCGTGCTGTATTGTAATAACATCGCCAACCTCTAAATGAGCGTTCTTAACTGTCGTAGCAAATGATAACACAAGTGGAGTTTGTTTAATACGATTTCCAGAAACATCTTCAGTATAACGCATTGTATTTAAAGTAATCTCTGCTAATTCATTTGCTTGTGTTTGGTTCGTAATACCTTTAATATCTAATGATTTTTCAATGATTTGACCGTCCCAAGTTTGTAATGTTGTATCTTCTTTAACAACTTGAGCAGATAACCATTCATCAGCTGGATTAACGTATTTAAGAATAATTTTATTAGCGATGTCACCGTTGCCACTCATTGAAATATTAAGAGTATTACTCAGAAAATCATCATCATCAAGCGTTGCTACACTTGTTTGAGATTTAGTATCAACCTTTAGCTTCCACTTAGTTCCAGAATGAACAATTTGACCTCTACAAGTTGATAAAACATCATTAATAATAGACTGAATGTTGGCTTGTTGAAGTAGAACTATGTTACAAGTCCACCCATTCGCAATACAATCTTGTTGTGCTTGATAAAATGAAGCTGTATCAATGTCAGCATCATCAACAGATAAGGCATTAACCAATAAATCCATCACAATATTTGATGGGTTGTTTGAATATCCGACTGTTGAACTAATAGTAGTTGAGTTGGTCATTGACCGAATACTTTTACCTTTAACTTCAACAACAATATTATCTAACTGTGTGTTTTTGTTTTGACTGCCATCAAAGACTTGATGAACTAATAAATAAGCACTATTAGCTGGTATGCTAATGCTATCAAGACCAAGTGTTGAACCTAATGATAATGAGAAAGCATCGTCTGTTACCCAAGAAGCGCTAGTAATATTTAATGCTGATGATGTATAGTCCCATTTTAAATGAACGTACTCCTCAGTATATTTAGTGCCACTAATATTTAAGCTTGAGTTATCACCAGACCAAACATCGACCATTGTATCAATTGAATGACCAGCAAACACAATTACCGCCCAATAATCTCTGTTATAACCATGAGCAGCATCATCACCATTAATTGCGTGATTAGATGTTTGATAAATAATATTACCAGCTAATTTGTTTTGCCCGTAAATAATAGGAACTGGATTAGTGTTTGATTTTTGTGTCTGTAATTTAATTCCAGAATATGCTTCAACACCACCAATATCGCCAGTATCTTGAGCCATAGCAGAACCAGCAATAGAAGCACCAACTAATGAAATAGCAACAGTAGTTGCTGTAATAGCAAGAGCAGTCGCACCAGCACCAACAAGCATTGGTGATAAATACGGAGCGGCAATCATTAGTCCGACTCCGACAATAGCTTTCAATGTACTACCCATTGTTAATCCTCATTATTAAACACTTGTCATCTAATTTAAGATGCTCTATACGCCCTAAATCTTCGTTATAAACCCAGTAAGTGAATCTATTAATAGCAACACCAACTGATGTGCGTGTAAGAACTATATCGTCTTTTTTAGCATCTTTCACTTTTGAGCAAAAACTTCTAAAGAAACCAATGTGGTCTTTACGACTTAGGAATTGTTTATTTTGTGCAAGGAATATATCCATATCTTCAATAGTCCACTCACGCCATTTGTGCGGTATTGTGTATTTATCATCAAGATATTTATATACAGCTGAAAAACAATCTTTAACTTGAACAACATATTTTGTCATACTGTTTCTTGTCTGCCCCAGTAAATTGTTTCATTAATAGCATCTACAATTGATGTAAATTCATTCTGATTGTACGTTCTTGTTGGGTATGCTTTATTCCAATGGCTAAACTTTGTTGTTAAAGTGCCATTTAAAGACTGCTCACTAGCGTTGAAAGTATCAATTACACCCTCAAACAATGTATATACGTCTTTAGTAACAGAACTAATATCTAATCTTGGATAAGTAGTTGCTGCTTCGTAATGAACTAAGCCATAGTCATAATTATCGCCATCAAGTGTTTGTGATGGTGGTGTATAAACAACCCTTGTTATCTTTGCTTTATTGTTACGCCATTCACTAGCAATTGCTTCTGTTGATAAAGCACCATTAATATTATCAATAGATACATTGATTGTATCAGATGACATAGAAAAATCTTCAACTAATCTATCAAACGTAATGGCTAAAGGAGTGTGTTCATTAGTACCGTCAGTTACAAATATATCGTGGTCTGTGAAATACAATATCTCACCAGCTTCACCAACAGTACCATCTAAATCTTTATCCATATGAAACTCAAACAGATGTAGAATTGCTAATTGGTCATCTGAACGAACACTATTTGTTATTGTTTTACTCACTATAACACCTCAACTATGTCTGCTTTACAAGTATATAGACCATCAACACGCTTGTCATACTTAAATGAATCAGTCATAAATATAGCATCGGTTGTATCTGAAGTTCCATACCCAAGTTCTGGCATACCGAACTTACTCATAATACCACCACGTTGGCGATAGTATTTTAACAATTCAAGAAAATCAGACTGTTGTAATATCCAAGATAACGACCACTTCTTACGCAATCCACCTTTATCGTTAATATGACGTGCTGACTGCCCTATATTTGAGAATACAGAGTTGTTTATATATTCGTAATCAATTTGGTAGGGTTGAGCATAATTTGTCAGTAAAGACGTGAATGTTGTATTAGTTGAAGTTACTGGCGAATAAGTAGATGCTTGAGTAAAAGCAGACTGATACTCTGTAAAGTCAAAAAATACAGAACTGATTAGTTTAATCGTTCCAGAATATTTAACATCAGAACCAACCTTAAATTTAAACTCTTTAAATGCCCAAACACTCGTATTAGCCACACCCAAATGGTCACGTCTTGGGTCGATTAATTGTAAAACCTCCTGCCCAGTCTGATTTAATTCAAATGTATTGGAATGATTAGTTTGGTATATGTTTCTAATAACAACATAGGTTGAGTGTGGAATGTTTTTATAGCTAATAGTCATTTCAATAGCTGGTAATGTATTGCTAACTATCCGTTGACTCTTTCCAGAATTAAACTGTACTGCGCTTCCTTGTTTAGTCCATTCTTCTATTTGAACGTGGCTGTGTCCATAAAGAAGATAACCCGATAAATTTGGTAATGCCATTTAAACGACCTGTTTAATAGTACGTCTAACAGAACCGTTAGATGTTAATGATGCGTTAATGATGCCCTCAATAGTGCCACGATTATTAACAAGATAGCTATTAAACGAAGAAGCATCAATAGCTTGTACATTAAAGTTAATCTCAGCAGTTGTAACTTGACCGCCTTGACCGCCAACAGAATAACCTTTGTTCATTGCATCAATAGCATCTCTATTTTTAGCAGCACCACCACGATTAATAACCGCTTCACCGACTTGTAGTTTAGCTAATCGTTCATCGCTTCTAACGCCAGTATGGAATGATGGAATTCTTGATTTACCAATAGCACCGCCAGTATGTTTAACTTCAGCAGTACCAGTATGAAACCCTAATCTACCAATCAAACCAACAATAGCCTCTCTTGCTTGGATTCTAATTAGGTCGGCAATAACGGCACGAGCCATATCTTTGAAAGAAGTCTTAACGCCCATAGCCATATTAACAAAGGCATCTTCCATACCTTGAGCAACTTTAGCACCAGTTTGTCTTAAAGTAACCGCTTTGTTATTAACATCTTTAACGTAATCGCCAAAGCCTTTCTTCATCTTGCCCCAAGCACTATTGGCATCGGCAACTTCTTGAGCCTTAGCATCGGCGTGGGCTTGCTTGCTTTTGTTTATTTGCTGTCTTGATTCTTCAAGAGCATCACCGTGTTTTTTAATACTCGCAATTTGCTTGTCAAGCATTTTAAGTTGTTTTTTAGCACCCTCTAAGGCAGAACCAGTCAATATATGTATTGACGCCATTATGTCTTTCTTCTGCTGTAATGCGTAACTCAACTGTTCTTCAGCGGTTTTTTGTTTGTCAGTACCATCAACTAACTTGGCTTGTTTATCAGTCCATAAACCAAGCGCTTCAAATAACTTTGGAATATCCTTTGTTAATGAAGTAACGCCAGCAGTAACAAATTGTAAGGCAAGTGAGAACGTATTTAAAACATTTGTAACAAGACCAAAACCACCACTTTCACTACCAAGAACAACAAGGCTATGACCAACATCTGTGAATGCCTTATCCATAGTGCCAATAACTTCGTTTAAGTCTTTATATTTAGAAGCGTCCATTTGTGCTTGTGATTTCTCAGCAACCTCACCAACAAGAGCCATCTTTTCAGACCAAGATTTAGTCTTTAAATCAAGGTTATTAATATCTTCACCAAGAGCGGTATATTTCTGTTCAAGAATATCAACAACAAAACCTTGTGCTTCACCAGTTCTGGCAAGCATAATCATATTGTCGTTTAATGTTTCAGCGTTTTCGTGCGGGAATGCGTAACCTAAAGCAATTGATTGCTTGGCTAAATCTTTCATCTGTTCTTCTGCTAATCCAGCAGTTTGAGCAGACTTTAAGAAGCCAGCAACTTGTTCAGCTTGAATGTCGGTTGCTAATGATACTTCTTGCGCCCAACGCTTTTGTGAAGCCGATAGACCAATAGAAGCACGTTCAAACTTAGCTGCTTCTGATACAGCCTTAACAACTGAAGCGCCAACAGCAATCCAACCTGCTCTCATACGAGTTAAAACACCATCAACTTCTTTTCCAGTTTGCTTACTTTGTGTGCCTAGGTCTTTAGTCTTTCTTTCAACGCCTTGAATTGCTTTCTCAGCTGGTTTGCCTTTAGCAATAATCTCAATTTCAATCTTTTCAGTTGCCATTATCTACCTCTTTATTAGCGTTAATCTTATATGCTAGTAGTGTACCAATTTCAGACATTGGCAATGAGTTAATTTCAGAGATGGACTTATTAAGTTCAAAAGCAAGAAACGCCTTAGCCTTTAGCCATTCATCTTTTTTAACGCTTCTTGTTGTTCTTCAATAATATCAGATACAGACTTTAAACCCATCAAAGCCGATAAATAGCTTGATGATTCATAGGTGATAGTATCTTTAATCCATTGAACTTTGACTAAATCATTAAAAACACGTTCGCCCTCTTTTGTAAGTAGCTGAAAGTAGATAATATGCGCTCTCAATAACCCATCATCATAATATGTCAAATCAGTAGTTGAACCATCGGCTTCTTTTACTGTTTTAACTTTCTTAGATAATTCTAATGCGTTGTCGTGGTCTTGCCCAGACATAACACGGTAATAGACGTGATGAAGTTTTCCACCAACTACCATATCAGCAGAGCGAATATCAGTACCTTCTTTTTCTAATGCTTTTAATAATTTATTCATAGTTTCTAAATAAAAAAAGGGGAACTTAATCCCCTTAAAATTACGCTATTGTTAGTGCGCCAGTACCTTCAAAATTGAAAGTAACTTCCACAATACCATTAACATCATTTGTAACACTTTGACTTGTAATGTTTGCTGAACCACTATACTTATCGTATGAGCCAGTTCCACCGCCAAGTTGTAAATCTAAAGCAACTGTACTACCAGCAGTTAAGCCAGTTTGTAAAGCACCTTCAGCAGTACCACTTGCATCAAAGATTGCTGTAATAGAACCAGACCAACTATTTAAAGTTGCTACAGACTCTTTCCAACCATTTGAACCAAAATCAGTAGTATCAACAGTTTCTTGATTGATGTCTAAAGAAAACGCTTTCGCATTACCCATAGCACCAGAAGCAACTGTTACACTTCCCTCGTGTCCTTTAATAGCCATATTAAACTCCTTGTTTTATTGTTGTAAATGTAATCAGAAACCCGCGCTCTTGTCTTTCAACATTAGCCGTAAGTTCATCATAGCCACGCAAATCAATTGTGTAGTCTGGGTCAACATAACCAGTTTCAATATAAAAATCTCTGAAACCAGTTGTGCGCCCATCATCTAAAATAGAATGAATCTTTTTGTCAGTAAATGTTTTATCACTCAAAAACAACTCAAATATTTCGTTAGTGTTGTAAACAGCACGTCCAAACATTGATAAATCTTCATTTATTTCAACAGATTTGTCTAACTCTCTGAACTCACGATTATTAAGCGTGTCATTCTTTGTCAATTTATAGCCTTTTGTTTTTAACAGCGTTATCATTTTGTCAATACCACTTGATTAGACTGTTTCTTCTCAGCTTCTTCAATCGTACCATCTTCATCAGTATCATAATCAGCCTTTAATGTGGTCAACTCACTTTCGTAGTTTTCCTTAAAGACTAAGTAAGATTCGTGATAAATATCATCAGTATCAGCATCTTGACGTTTAGCCATACAGATTAGTTCTAAACACTTGGTCAAATGAAGTTCTTTCACTTGGGCAGTTGTTAAGAATAAATCAATGTCTAAGCCTCTATTACGCATCTCATTCTTAATAATGTCATAAGCACGATTAATATAAGTTGTGTAATCAAGATAAACAATACCAAATCCAGTAGATGAATCCACCGCAGTTGATACCGCACCGAAACCGAATGTACCAGTTGAATCAGTATAAGAAGTAACAGTCGCATCAACACCAGCATTATCACCAGTAATAAAGCCAATAGTAGCACCAACTATTTCCGCTTGTACAAGGTCAGTTAAACGACCCGAAACAAGAGTTGTAGTTGAGCCAGAATCAGCCTTTTCATAGTGGTCAGCTAGTATTGGTAGTGCCGCAATGATGTCTGCATTTTTAAGCACCCACGCCATTGTTATACCTCGCTAAAACACGCCAACTCTTTCATAGAGTCGTAATGTCCTTTCTTAGATACAGTAACAGTATCACCACTTTTAAAGGTATAGATACCACCATCAATGCCGTGTGAGCCATCACAAAGTGCTTTCAATTGATGCTTAGTAGCTTTTTTAGCTACTGCTTTTTTAGCTACCTTGCTCATTGATTAAACTCCAGTAAGTACGCGAAGTGCGTTCTGGTCAATTACACCGTATTTCATTACACCATACCAACCAACATTCACAGTACGACCAAGGTTATCTGAACCCTCAACAACACGTAACTGTGGAGATAGAGCAACAGCTTTACCAAGTGCGTTCATACCGAAACAAACAACAGTACCAGCAGTAACATTAGAATCTTCAACGATAGTGAAACCCTCTAAAGCACCAACAATTCCAGAAGTCGCTTGACCAATGTCCGTGTTTTGAGCGATAGTAATGTAATCACCTTTAATGTCAGATACTTGTGATGGATTAACGAAAGCAACGTAACGACCGTCTGGGAACTTAGCGATACCAGCATTAGCTAAAGCAGTATATGCTTCACGTAAGTCAAGGTTATCTAAAGTACCAGCAGTGTCAGCAGCGATAGTATTAGTACCAGCTTCCACAGCAGCAAGACCTAACTTGTCAGTTGTTTCACCAAGGTTTACACCAACTAATTCAGCAGATGCTAAGTCAGCTTTACCAGCAGTAGCAATATTAGCCAAGCTAGTTGAAGTGATTACAGCACCGTATTCAGCCATAGTCAAAGATACCTTAGTATCAGTCATAGTAGTTGAACCCGCTTCAGTACCATCAGTTAATGGAGTTGTCGCAGCAGACATACGTGAGAACACGGTGAATGCGATTGAAGATGCCATATCGTCTTGACGAATAGTAGTGTAAGCATCAATTTTATTGTAAGAGTTACCAGAAACGATAACCGCTTGATTCATCAAATCTACAACTGAATCTGATAAAAGCGTTTTAGTATTTACAGCCATTTTATTTCTCCTAAGAAATTATTTATAATTCATTCTGGAGTGCGTATAACTCAGCCATAGTTTTAGCAGACTTAACTCGTTCACCAACATCTAATGATGCTCGGTTAGAAGTCGCATCTACTCTCTTTGGTTGTGTATCACCACCAGAAAATAAGTAAGGTTTATCACCTTTTAATTGTTCAATGAATGCTGATTGGTCAAAGTCATCAACAGCACTTGCTTGTGCTAATAAATGTTTGAAGTAATCAGCATCCTTGATACCATTTTCGCTTACAACCTTTTGAACAGCCATATCAGCCTTAATCTCATTGTTGTTTGCTTCCAAGCCTTTGATTGTTCCATTAAGCGTATTGATTAACTCTGCTGCCTTATCCAAATCGGACTTATTAGCTTCATCGTTTTCACGTTTCGCATTAATTAACTCTCGTGCTTGTTCAATTGAATCAACACCTAATTGTTCTGCTAATTCAGACTTTGCTCGGTTTGCACCCTTGCTAAAACCTTTATCAATCAGTTTATCAAGTTTTGATTGTGATAACACCACCTCATTTTCAGACTTAGGAGTTTCGTCTGTGCCGTTTGTATGCTCGTCAGCCATAACATTTACCTCTTTTATATAAAAGTTGTTTTCATAATAACACTAACTCTTTGTTTTTACAATAAATTTACCAAGTTTGCGTTTTATTAATTCTTTTTGTGTCTTATCAAGTCCAAAGAACTTACGCCCATATTTTACTTGATTGCCGTGTGCCTTTTTATTTTCATTTGTATTTGGGAAATATAGCTTAACACCACCTTTTATCTTTTTACGATTAATAGCGTGTAGCATTGTGCCAGTATCAGTTAAATTAACAGTACCAGTCTTGCCGTATCCCTTTGAATATCCTTTAAAGCCTTTCTTGTTTTTATCCTTACCAGATTGAGTACGATTAATAATACCAACAATAATACTTTCAGAAACCGAATATAGAGCATCGCCAGTATTTTTCAACCGCTTCTTGTATTTGCCCCAGTTTGGCTGTTTAGTTACCCTTATACCCATTTGCTTCGGCTTCTTGTTTATCCATCTTATAGAACCTATGACGGCAGTTGTATGCCCTATCTTGGTCGTTTTCTATGCGGTTCTTACGACTATCATCATAAAACCTATTGCGCTTTAATACATTGCGACAAAAATCTCTGGTTCGACCATCATTAACGCCCACGTAAACCCAAACGCCATCTTTAATATCAGCAGCACGTAAATCAATCACTTCTTGTTGAAACTCTTTAATCGCTGTTCTGGCATAAGTCTGTGAATACTTGGCAAGGTTAGAACCCTCTAATGTTTGAGCAATACCAGCAGTCATATCAACAACCGAAGCATCAGATATAGCATACTTGTATAACTCACGCTTAACACTCAAGCCAACATCATCACCAAGGCGAATAAAGAAATCACGCTTCATCTGCTTTAATATCTGAATCTTAGTAGCATCATCAGCAGTAAAGGCAGTCTTTAAACCACCCGCTTCAAATGCTTGTAATGTTCCAGAATAGATTGAATCAAATTGCGTATCAATCAAATCATTAACTAAAACATAATATCCAGCATCTTGTAACGACTTACGCCAAACAAATTCATATTTCAATATATCGTCTTGGCTTAATCCAGCAAGTTGAGCATTGGCAATTCGTCTAACACGCTCAAATACTTTTTCCATCTCGCCATCAAACTGACGTATAAAAGCATCAACCTCGCTTTGAGATTGATTGTATATGGCATCAAGCGTTGGCATTTAGACCTAAAGCAGCCATTGTATCGTTCAGAGAGCCACCAGTTTTAACCTTGTTAAGCATATCATTACGAGCATTAATATTATCATCAACATCAACACGAGCATCTTCTTCAGTTAAGTCTGGATTATTACGCATCAATACTTTGTGCGGTGAACTAAGACCCAAGTCAATACTTTGCTGGTCAATAGTTAATTGCTCAGTTTCACTTGCTGGGTAGTTAGGCTCAACAAAATCAACAGTCATTTCTCCATTAACAGCCTTGCCATAATATTCAGATACTTGACCAATCAATGTAAACAACTCACGCTCATACTGTTTAAAGTCTGCTTGTTGCTCTAATGTGAACCTATCTAATTTAAGGTTCTCCATCTGTAAAGCAAAGCCAGATGATGCTTGTGAAGTCATTCTAAATTGAGATGGCGACACACCGTAACTAATAGCAAGGTTGTTTGCTAAGTCTTGCGCTACCCTATGAAGTTGTTCATAGTTTGACTGTAAGTCTAAAACGCTAATTTCTGTA
>Ga0233411_10000486_pt1 | contig 12251 bp, 20 predicted proteins | sample Na_anoxic_2_MG_FD_179799 | JGI IMG/M metagenome (GOLD analysis project Ga0233411, IMG submission 179799) | Seawater microbial communities from Saanich Inlet, British Columbia, Canada - Na_anoxic_2_MG | ecosystem: Environmental > Aquatic > Marine > Inlet | place: Canada: British Columbia...
ATCGTCGAGACATTTATGTTCGAGGCAGATGAAGAAGAAGAAGTTACCGAGGCAAAAACGATTGAGATATTCTACAGCGATCTTGATATGGACGGTAAGCAAAAAGTGTTAGAAGCTATTGACAACGACTTCGAGTTCGTTGATGTATTTAGTGATGACATTGTTCGTGAGAACATCGAGGAGGGTTTAAGCAAACGTCCTCTAATTACCATGTCGGGTGAAGAACTTATAAACAAAATGGATATCGAACTCTAAGTAGGGGTCAAATATTTATTAACAATACAGGATCGGTGCGAAGCACCGATCCTATTTTTTTTATAAAGTCCTTGACTTTTCGGGTGCACGGATATATATTATGCACGTAAGTTTCGACGACTTGCGTGCTTTTTTCTGATATGGTGGGTGTACTCTAATATGCCCACCATTGTTCACAAATTTATGAACACACACGATTAATGAACACACACACACCCTGACTAGGATTATATATGGCAACAGATTATAGAAAAAGACTATCAATACCACACGAGGGTTCCGATGACATGCAATTGTTTAGTGAATCAGGTGAATTGGTGGCTACAGGCTACACACGCATCGTATTTGGTGACAGAGGACCCTATATGGAGTTCCGTAAGTCTAACATGAATAAACACGCCCTGTACCTCCCTGACGACCTTAAATGGAAAATGGATGAGGATCTATCACACACGATATTCTATTATGAGTTTAGAACTCGGCAGGATTACGTAAAAGTGTATTTTCAAAAGAGGACTGTGAATTATGCTGACTATAAAGTTCACAAGTTTTACATTTCACCGTTTGACTTGTACGACGACGAGGGTAAGGTATTAATTGCTAAATTGAAATAAAGTGCATTTAACCCTTGACTTTTAGAAATACTTTATGTATATTATATACGAAATTGAAATGGACACCACTTTTTTGAAAGGAAGTTTAAAATGTCTAATATGATTAAAGGTGGTAACGGAGGAAATGCTTACGAGCATTCAGGAACACACGCAATTGAGTTCTTCGGTAAAGCAGGATCATTGTTCGTCGGTAAAGAGGGGAATGGATATGGGTCAACATCAGCTCTTGAGTTGTTTAAAGAAGTTTGGCGTACAGGGGATCATACTACAGCGATGAAGTTACTCTTTTGGTTGCGTGACCCTCGTGGTGGTGCAGGTAATAGATCAGGATTCCGTGCTATCGCAACTTGGCTTGCTGAGGAAGCACCTGAGTGGATGGTTGCAAATGCTCACCTCGTTCCGAAGTATGGACGTTGGGACGACATGAAATCTCTATACAACAATGACGCAACAGCAAACGTATCGGCAACGGTGTGGGCAAATGAGATTATGGTTGAGGAAGATGTATTAGCATCAAAATGGGCTGATGTATCTGACAAGAAGTTGCTTAAAGCTCTCCGTAAGTGGGATAAGGCACAAAATGGTAACAAAAAAGATATTGGTCATTACCGTAGAAAACTTGCAAGTATCCGTAAGGGTCTTGTAGAAGTATCTATGTCTAAGAAAGAATACAGTGAAATTGACTACAGTCATGTACCTTCGGTTGCTATGGCTCGTTACAACACTGCATTTGGTCGTAATGACGAAGCACGATACAATGAGTACAAAGCTAAGTTGGAAACTGCGATAGAAACAGGTGATAAGTCTGTAAAGATTAACACAGGTGCAATTTTTCCACACGATGTAATTCGTGCGTCTCGTAACTCGACCAATAAGAAAGCACAGGATTTGCAGTTCGCTTCACTTCCTAACTTCATGGAAGAGTCTGATGCTCGTATTATGGTAATTGCCGACACATCGGGTTCTATGGGATGTGTTGTTGGTGGAGATGTTCGTGCTGTTGATGTATCACAAAGTCTTGCTTTGTATTGTTCAGACAAACTCGGTGAGAATAACCCATTCTACCGTAAGTACATGCAGTTTTGTAATGAATCTACATTGACTGATTGGTCTGACAAGAAGTACATCTCGGAAGTTCTTAACGACCGTACAATGTTTAACCGTGCTGTTGGGTCTACGGACATCACTAAAGCACTTAGAACACTTGTTAAGTATGGTAAAATGTTCAATGCTACAGCAGAACAAATGCCTACACACTTACTTGTGATTTCTGACATGCAGTTTGATAGTGGTACTCACAACTCGGATAGAACAGTAGTCGAGGAAGCATTAGATTCATGGGGTGATGCGGGATTTGAGGCTCCATCAGTTGTATATTGGAACACAAATGGTAATGCAGGTGCTCCTGCTCGTGGTACTACTGCGAACACTGCACTTGTATCGGGATTCTCACCATCTATCTTAAAGGCTGTCTTTGGCAACCCTGATAGCATGAATCCTATCAACATCATGAACGAAGCGATCAAAGACTACCAAGTCGTTGTTCCTAAGTAAATTGGTGTTATATTACAATGGAATATCTAGGATCGTTTTGGTCCTAGATATTTTTTTCCATAAAGGGGAAGTATGTTAATTTTTTCAATAGTTATGAGTTGTCTTGCTTTAACTGTGGCATTCAGTGCATACACACTAGCACACACAGCGATCTATAACCAACCTAAAGAACAAGCACAACCAAACATAACCATACACAATGAACAACCCACCGTTGAAGGTGATGGTGAATTCTCAGCAGAGTTCACTAAAGGATACGACACGGGTACGCATTTTATTACTAATCTATTAGATGTTGCCATGTATGATTTATATAGAACACACGATGTACTAGACTTTGAATCTCACTCAGACAATCTTAGCAATCGTATGAGATTGATATCTGAGAACGAGGAATATCAACAAGAAGTTCTTCAAGCATTTGAAGAATATAAGAAAGGTGAGTAAATGACATTATTATTTACTATAATTAATGGACTATTTTTAATCATTATGATTGCAGTTGCTGTTGTAATGTATAATATGATTAGTTCCTTTGGAGAATTGATTGTTCGCTTTGTAGAAAGCAATCAAGAACACTTCAAAAACCAAAAGCATCTAGTGGCAAAATCTTCGGAATTAGCTACAAGTATGAAAAAAGCACCAAACATTGTTTCAAATCTTAAAGCAATGACCCGTAAGTTAGATTCTCAAATTGTTAGGATCGATACTCACCTCTCACGAATGGGGAAATGATGCCATTTTATAATTATAAATGTGACAAATGTGAGTTCGTTGGTGAGTTTTTAGTTGGAGCTACTACGGGAGCACCTGAACCCGAAGATTGTCCTGAGTGTGAAATTGGTGGTCTCACCAAGTTATTCAGCTTTGCGGGTATATCAGGCGAGGTTGTAGGTGGGTATGCATATGAATACGGTAAGAAGTCTTGGAAACGCACAGGTAGTATGACTGAAAAAGCGGGAATCCTTGCAGGTGATCAGGACCCGTATTAATAGGAAATAAAAAATGGGTGCTTTAGTCGTTGGTTAATGCTTTCACAAATAACACTAGCGACTAAATTCCACACCCACCCTAGAAAGCACTGCATAAACTAGTAATATTCAATAGCCACCTCCTCAGATGCTATTAGATTAATGCTTTCAAAATTATTTATATAAATTATTAAGGAGAATTCCTATGAAATTAACTTTTTTAGGTTCAGGTTCTGCGTTCACACTTGCACATGAAAACTATCATTCAAATATTATCATCGAATCTGATGGTAAGAATGTGTTGTATGATGCAGGAACAACGATTGGTGATGCGTTACAGCTTCAAGGAATGATACCACAAGACATTCAAAAGATTTTCATCTCACACAATCATGGGGATCACACAGGTGGATTGGAATATATCGGATTTAAAAGATATTTTAATGGATATCCTTTCGGTGAAGACATTCCAACTCTTATTGGACACCACTCTGTGCTCGATGAACTTTGGGATAATGGTCTTAAAGCAGGTATGAGAAGTCTACAGGATAAAACTGCGACACTCGAAACATACTTTGATGTGACATATATTCCTGATAGTGGTGCTTTTGATATCGGTGATAATGTGACAGGCGAGATTGTGCAGACGATTCATGTTATAGATGACAGACGATTCATGCCTTCATACGGTTTGATGCTTCTTAAAAAGAACGCAATACAAGATCACAGAGTATTTATTACAGGTGATTCACAATTAGCTCCAAATCAGATGACGAGTTTCTATAATCACGCAGACACCATTTTTCACGACTGTGAGCTTGCAGACTACCCAAACAGTGTCCATGCACAATACCACGAGCTAGTGACGCTCCCTGATGCCATTAAAGCAAAGATGTGGTTGTATCATTACACAACCAATGATGGTGCGATAGAATTACCCGATGCTGTTGTTGATGGGTTCCAAGGATTCGTCAAACGAGGAGATGTGTTTGAATTCTGACTACGATGCAATAAATATCGGACACCCACCTCGTAATGTACGGGATGATAGTGTTCGTGTATGGAATTTGGATTTAAGTAATAAATAATAAATAACAACATAGAGGATATGTTTATGCAAAAGTTTAAGAGTCAAGTTGAAATGACACTCAATGTGAAGTTTAAAAAGCTACACGAAGATGCAGTTCTACCTAAGTACGCTAAAGCGGGTGATGCGGGTATGGATTGTGTGTCAGTAACAGAGGCAAAAGACAAAGGTGATTATCTAGCATACGATCTTGGTATCGCAGTAGAGATTCCCGAAGGATTTGTCGGTTTACTATTCCCACGCAGTTCAAACAGTAAGAAGGATTTACTCCTTGCTAATTCTGTTGGTGTTGTGGATTCAGGATATAGAGGACCAATTCAGGCAAGATTTAAGAAAGTTCTTGATCATCCTGTTAAAGTTTATAAAAAAGGTGATAAAGTTTGTCAACTTATAGTTATGCCTTATCCACAAATAACAGCGGAGTGGGCGGATGAACTATCAGACACCGAGCGTGGTGATGGTGCTTTCGGACACACAGGGGAGTAATATGCCTTTACCAGCTATTGTGTTAATTATATTACTTTTAATATTTTTTGATGTTGTTCCCGTGATACTCGTTATCTTGGGTGTGAGTCAACTTATAATATGTAAGTGGTTATTGGGTTCAGCCCTAATAGTTGTTGGTTTTATAATATCATACATATTAGGAGGGGAATAATTTTTCCCCTTTTTTGTCCGTAAAATTTATATAAATAAGATTACCCCCTCAACGAACGGGAGACACATAATTAATAGATTAATAATAACAATTGGAGCGATATGGATAGTAAAGAATTCCTATCAAAAGTAGTTGTATATTCAAAATATGCAAAATACAACAGTTCTCTACAACGAAGAGAGAATTGGGCTGAGATCATTCAGCGAAATGCAGACATGCATGCAAAGCGTTATCCACAGATAGCAGATGAAATTTATAACGTTTATGCGAACTATGTAATACCTAAAAAAGTTTTCCCATCAATGCGTAGTTTACAGTTTGCGGGAAAAGCGATTGAAGTAACACCGAATAGAATATTTAATTGTGCATTTGCAGCGGCTGATCATCCTGCTATATTCTCAGAAACAATGTTCAATCTATTAGGTGGGTGTGGAGTTGGATACTCTGTACAACGTCACCACGTAGATCAGTTACCACCAATACAAAAACCAACAACCAAACGACTCAAGAGATACTTAATCCCTGATTCTATCGAAGGTTGGTCAGAAGCAATCAAAGTGTTAATGAAGTCTTACTTCAAAGGTTCACAAAGAGTAGTATTCGATTACTCAGATATTCGTGCTAAAGGAACCGAACTAGTTACAGCGGGTGGTAAAGCACCAGGACCTGCACCGCTAAAAGAATGTATTGATATCATCGTAGAAAAATTAGATGCTTTACTTGAACAAAACAATGGTGTTGCTAAACTATCACCACTTGAAGTTCATGACATCATTTGTTTTATTTCTGATGCAGTACTTGCAGGCGGAATCCGTAGATCAGCATTGATTTGTTTATTCTCAATCGATGATGACGAAATGCTTAACTGTAAATCAAACTTTGCGTTTGAAGCATCTATGGCTCCAAGATTTGAAGGTGATAATGTTATCATCGAAGGATCATACAAAGGTGTCCGTAAAGAGATTTATCTTAATAAGTTTCAATATGAAGAATACCAAACAACACAAACTCTTCCTTGGTACACTTTCGAACCACAAAGAGGACGTGCAAACAACTCTGTAGTTCTTGAGTATGATATGATCGAGCGTTCAGACTTTGATCGTATTTGGCAAAGAGTAGAAGATTCAGGTTGTGGTGAACCAGGTGTTTATTGGACAAACGATAGAGATCTCGGATCAAATCCATGTTGTGAAATTTCTTTGAAATCTCAAGGTTACTGTAACCTTACAGAAGTTGTTGCTGATGGTATTGACACACAAGAAGAATATAATGCTCGTGCACGAGCGGCATCATTCTTAGGTACACTACAAGCAGGATATACTAACTTCCATTACCTTCGTAATGAATGGCAAGACAACGCAGAAGAAGAAGCTCTTCTTGGTGTGTCTATGACAGGTATTGCATCGGGTGATGTGTTGAATCTTGATATGGTAGAAGCGGCTAAAGAAGCAGCTGATGAAAATGAGCGTGTTGCGAATCTTATCAATACAAATAAAGCTAAAAGAGTTACTACTGTTAAACCGTCAGGTACAGCATCTCTCGTAGCAGGAACAAGTTCAGGTATCCATGCATGGCATGCACCTTACTATGTTCGTAGAATGCGTATTAATAAAGATGAAGCTATCTATGAGTATCTTCACCAAAAGATGCCTGATGAATTTTTGGAAGATGATACGTTCTCTCCTAAGACCACTGCGGTGCTTACAGTTCCTGTTAAGGCTCCCGAAGGTGCAATCTTTAGAGATGAGAGTCCTACGGACCTCCTAGAGCGTGTTAAACGTGTTCATGACGAATGGATCGCTAACGAATATACACACCGTGAGGGTGCAAACACTCATAACGTGTCTGTTACAGTTTCTGTTGATAATAATCAGTGGGGTGAAGTTGGTGAGTGGATGTGGGAAAATAGACATCACTATCATGGGATTTCAGTACTTCCGCTGGACGGTGGTAGCTATCCACAAATGCCGTTCGAAGATATTACCGAAGAAGAGTATGAGAGACTTATTGGATTGTTCAATGATGTTGAAAATATTAATCTCGATGATGTTATCGAAACTCACGACAACACAGACCTTTCGGGTGAAGCAGCATGCTCGGGTGGTGCGTGTGAAGTATCGTCACTATAATTAATATGCCCGACACCTCTGCTTCGGTACGTGTCGGCTCTCTTTAAGGACAACTTATGGAAAAAGCAAAGCGACTACTGTCTGAGATTCATTATCGAAAAGATGGTAGCATTAGAGATTATAAAAAGAAGTATGATCGCAGTGGGTGTGTAATAGATTTTGTAACGGAAGTGCATTATATACCACCACACAAAGTAAAAGTGTTATGGTATGATCAAACGACGGGTAACGAAGTAACAGAATCATTTGATGGTAATGTAAAACATCACATGTTTCAAGTGTTTGCTGAGGGTATTAATACAGAATTAGTAGAGTCTGTTGAGTTTCCCACACTAGACTATAACAATAATGGAGACTATCTTGTTAAAATTGTTGTCAAAGTCTTGGAGGACTAAATATGGACCAACCGATTGAAGTAATCCCCGAGGGATTGTATTGTTACACTTATTCAGATGTTGATTGCTCGGATGATCAAAGATTGTCAATGTGTCCCTATTGGGATATCGATGATAAGCGGGAATCCCAAAACAACGGTTACTGTCACTTCTTAGGTGAAGGAGATTGGGACGTTGAGGGGTTAAGTCTTCTGTGGGATCAATGTAAAGAATGTGGTCAGAACTTCGGTGATGAATTAAACGAAAAAGGAGAGACTTAATAGTCTCTCCTTTTCTTATATCATCTTCATAACTGTTTTTACTTTAGCCTCTGCATCAGCAACACACTGTTCGTTACCCGAATTCTCAGGGTACTCATCAAAATCATACAGGTCATCATATTCATTACCGATCATAAGATCATCAAAGTCATCTACAGGTTCATCACAGAACACACCGATAGCTTCTTCTCCCGACAAAGGAACGATCTCAGTCTTAACAAAATACCCTGTATCAGACTTAGCTTTTATTTGTGCCTCATTATATTCACCAGAAGCGTCCTTAAACTTACCATTCTCAGCTTTTACGAACACATGTGATATAACGGACCCTTTAACACCATCCTCTTCAAAATACCCCTTTACAGCGTAAATTGGATTTCCGTATTTTCTATGTACAGCAACAGCATAAATATTGCAATCACCCTCATCGAAATCGAAATCATTAAGAGACTCAATTAAATAATTTAAAATAGACATAGTTTTTCCTTGACTTTTCGTTTACCATAATATATTATTATTTATATAATATCAAAAATTTCAATTAGCTATTGACTTTTGTCAGAAAAATAGTTATATTATAAAGGAAAAATCATGAACTATAAAGGTCATTTAACAGGTGGCATAATAACCTCCACACTTGTTGCGGGAGGTTCTTTGTTTTTGAGTGGGTATGATTGGGTTGTTGCGGGTGTGTGTTGGATCACAACTCTGATATTTTCGTTATACCCCGATCTTGACATCAGTTCTAAGCCAAGCAGATACGCATACATAATGGGAATACCCATGATCACTGCGTTATGGTACACCGAGCACTCGCTCGAAGCATTACTCCTAGCACTATTTATCACAATACCGAAAGTATTTCCTCATAGAGGATTAGTACACACCCTCAAGTTTGGGGTTCTCGCTTCATTGTGTTGGATATTTATTCTCATATCATTCTATGGTGTGAGTTATTATTTCATTGGTGTTGCGAGTATGTTAGGATTCACAACACATTTAATTTTAGACAAACACATTAGGATATAATAATGGGACCAAAAAGATACAACAGAATGACAGCTAAACAGCATGTTATGAAAACTACACCTTATAGAGTGACAAAGCAGACACAAAAAGAATCATTAGACAACACGAACCTTAGTGTTGCGTTTGAACAGGTGGACTTAGCTTTGAAAAACTTATTAGTTGCTATTGCGGGTACTCCTGCTGAGAACTTTGGGATTAGTTTATCAAACAACTTGTTAATGAAGTTGACAAAGAAAATGAAGAAAATGCAAAAGAAGAAATCCGCATAAGGAGAATATATGGATATACTAGACGAAGTACAAACACACGTAAACCTCACCGACGATGGTGAAGGAAATCTCGTTCAAGCTCATTGGGCGGGTGGTCAAAAACAAGATATTGGTGATATGACTGTTGATCAGTTACAAGAACATCTCGAAACAACTACAGGTAGTACTGTTGATGTTGCAGAGGCTATCGCAGCGATGAGTGATCCAATAAATCCAATTTCTAAAGATTTGATGAAACTTATGGCACAACAATCAGGTGGAAAACCTCGTGTTCCTAAGATTTCTGCGAAGAAGCGTAAAGCTAAAAAGAATACTGCTAAGGTTAGTCGGAAGAAGAACCGCAAAAAATGACATACATGGATAAGATATTGAAGGAATTTGGTGTCGAGCGTCAACCGTTAGTCCGAATGGATGACCACATAAAACAACCTGTCCATATGGTTAATGAACATTATGATGTTTTGCCTTATATTCATGAAACCAAAATTGATATGCACGATATGAGGTATGGTCCTTATGACGTGCGGTCAGTGATTGATCAGAATGTGAATCTTAATGTTGATGAGATATTGAAAAGTGTTGCCCAACATATTGATATCGATGTTGTTGATGATGGTATGAACCCTATTGTTGTACGATCTTCGATTAACATCGGAGTGAAAAAGTCATAATATATAAATACTACTGTAAATAATAAGATTTAATTATCAGGAGAAATATATGGACTTTAAATATTTTTGTATGAAAACAGATATATTGGAAGAATTTGATTCAGTAATATCTGAATACGAATCGTTGAACGAATCAGAAATCGGAGATTTAGATATCGCCAATGTAATAATGGCAGGTATGGATAAGCTAGATACTCAAAATGTTAAGATGTTAGTTGGAGCACTTGCAATTATCGCTAAACTCATGGGTAAAAAGGTTAGAGATGTTATCAAACTTTTCAGTAATGATGGATTTAAAAGGATTCGTGATTTTATCGAGAATGATATTATCGGTAGCGAAGAAATTCAGTACATGCTGAGAATGAAGAATGATCCTAAACGCTATAAAGGCTTTGGTGGATTAGAAGCATACATTCGTGATATGAAAGAAGACAATCCTAAGTTATTGGACAGTCTGAAAAAAGCTGTTGATCGTTTAGTTTCATAACTTAAATGTTATACAATAAAAAAGGGGAAGCAATTTAATTGCTTCCCCTTTTGTGTTCTATGAAATAATATTAATCTCTTGGTTTGATCTCAACATCATATTCTGTAAGAGTCTTCTTACCGTCCTCATCTTCCTCTTTGTGCTTGAGATAAGTTGCGAACCATGTGTCCACTTCTTTATCTTGCTTCTTGAGGAAAGTCATATCGTATTTGAATACTATGTCACTAGAAGTTTCCTTTTGTGTGATCTTTAAAGTATTCATTGATGCAACAATATCCATCTCATCGAATTTAATCTTCATACTTGGTATGGTTTTTGAAAATTTGATGTTATCCCACTCAGGATTTGTAAGACATCTGTTAACGTTGCTTGCATACTCTTCCGCAAAGTTATCAAGAAAGGTCTGATCAGGTTCGTTCTTTGATATGTGAGTAATCACAAACTCCACATAAACGTCCTCGTCCACTACCGTGTACTTGTAATTCGAAAGATGACCTGTAAATAAGTCGTTCAATAATTGCATAAACTGCTCCTATAAAAAATTAATTAATATGTGTTCTTTGTATTATATCCCCTAAAGTTGTTTTCACTTCACCTCTAATAGCACCATCACACTCAATATCACCATTCTCAGTTGTAACACTTCCAATAATGTCGTGCTTAACCTCGACAGAACCATTCGATGTGGTCACACTATTCGTGACATCACCACGCACCATAACGTCACCATTTGTGGTTGCTAGGTTGACACAATCACCCTCAACAATGACATTCATATGACATTTACCAACACCTCTAGTGACAACATCACCGTCAACGGTTATATTATTATCAACGTGTATATTGTTACCACTAATAGTTCGCTGCTGAGTATTACACCCACTACTACTTTTGGTTGGCTTGATAAGTTTACCACCAACATTAATACCTGTATTTCTATACGGACAATGCTTGTGTTGCTTCTCATACCTTTTCGTGAAATAGTGACCCGTAAGGATACTCCCCACGATGAATCCTATAGAGAATTCTATGAACATTTTCCCCCCTCGAAAATAATTAATCATAATATATAGTATTTATACAAAAAAGTCAAGGAATATCTTGACTTTCTCGAAAAAAATATGTATATTGTATATAAATTAAAGGAGAATATTATGAGTAAAGAAATTTATACCGTCACGACTGTAAGGTTTAAAACTGTAAGGTTTAAAGGTCCATTGGATATGGATGATCGGTGTGTTGGATTTTTTCATGGATATAAAAATGCTGTACTGTCAGTCGTTGGTAATTATGGAGACATATACGAGTGTGGGTATTATCCGTATGTTGTCATAGAGGAGCTTACAGAAGGGTTTTATCCACACCCAAAGTATTTTCAGTGGTTTAAATGGAACAGTGATATAAAAGGGTATGATGAATGTTGTATTCCCGAAGAATTATGTGGTGAAAATATATCCAATTTTGGAATTGGTTAAGGAGAAATTATGAAAGTAGGAATGAACTCTCAAACATTGAGAATTGTTTGGGGTAATGGTAATATAACTGATTACCATATTACCGACGGAACAACAGCATCAAAGTTTATGAAGTGTGTCGGTGGTGTTAAACCAACAGAGGCAACATTAGGTGATTATGAGGATACAGTTCTTTTGAACGAAACAGACCCTATGAGTTGGGGGTCTGATACAGACAAGATGACAGATATCAACTTCACAGAGGTGGGTCGTAGCGATGAAGAGGGAATGATTGATAGTCAATCAAGACCACACGATAACTACGGGTATTACGCACCCTCACAGCCTGCTCGTAGATCACCTGTTGGTACAACGTTTCATCAACCAATGAGTACGTGTGTGAAGCAGACACCTCCAC
>Ga0233411_10000491_pt1 | contig 12190 bp, 3 predicted proteins | sample Na_anoxic_2_MG_FD_179799 | JGI IMG/M metagenome (GOLD analysis project Ga0233411, IMG submission 179799) | Seawater microbial communities from Saanich Inlet, British Columbia, Canada - Na_anoxic_2_MG | ecosystem: Environmental > Aquatic > Marine > Inlet | place: Canada: British Columbia...
TACAGCATATCTATTAAATAAATCATCTACAGTTCTATCTTTATTTACTCTTTTCCATAAAACTTGTGTAACTTTTTGACCATCAACTACATTATGTGTTTTAATTAAAGACCTATATTCTATTGTAGTTAATGAAGCTAATTCAGAAAGAATACCATTTTTTGCATCAGTAGGAAAAGCATTTAAAATTAGATTAATCTTTTTAGCTATATCATTTCCTTTAGTTTCATCTTCTTGAAGATTTTTTTCAAAAGACTTTATATCAATAGATTTATCAGCTATTCTTGCAATATTTTGATAAACTTCATTTGAATCATATAAATAACCATCATTATCAACAATTGCAGTTACAATAGCTCTAACTGATTCTGAAATATCTTTATTACCTTTTAATTCAGTCTTTACTAATTCTTCAAGATCTGTTATTGTTGGTAATGATTTTTTAGATAATTGATTAGTAGTAGTTTCAATTAATTTCCATAATTGATTATTCTCAACTTTTAATGCATAATACAATTTTTGAGCTCTAATCTCTTTATCTGTTTCTTCTTTAATTTGAGTAACTGTTTGAGAAGATAATGTTTCATTTATAGAATTAGGTCTTGTTATAAAAGAATCTGTAATAACCTGAAGTCCAAGATTATTATAAACTAAATATTTTAAATTATTTTTAGTCGTAGGGTCTAAATATTCTTCTGGATTTAATCTATAATTTAATCTCGCTAAAGAAATAGCAGTTTGAACCTCTTGTACTGTTTGCATATGTAATGCTGAACGCTGTTCTTTAAATTCACTAAACAAACCTAAATCAGCATTATAAGGAGCTTTTTCATAAGCTAACATATCAGCAAGCATTTCAACTGATTGTTTTCCTTTTTTAAGTCCTATTGCTCTTTTAGCAACATTCCAAAACCTTTTTAACCAAGAAACAAATTTTTGTAAATTAGTTCCCTCTAATTTAGTTTTTAATTTTTCTAATGAATTATCAGCTATAGCTTCCATTAAAGCTTCTTCAGCTTGTTCTGCTACACTTTTATCAGAATATAATACTTGAGCATTTTTAAAGTAATCTGTGCCTTTAATAAACTGCATACCAGCTTTAATTAAAGGATGATTATCTCCTAATATTTCTTTTATAATATGAGCTCCTTCATGTAATAATGTATTTTGAAAAGCTTCATCAGTATTGATTGTAACACCTAATTCATTTATATAAGCTACAGTAACTGGACCATTTTTCCACAACGCATTATTAAGTTGTTGAACTGGTATATTTGGAAATAATTTTTGAAAATGATTTAATATTTTAGCATATAACTCAGGATTGTTTTTTATTTTATTTGCTTCAAGTTTTTCTTTTTGTACATCTCTTTCTAAATCAGTCCTTTGTTCTTTTTTGTTTTCTGTTTGATTGTCTAATTTAGCTTTATCCTCTTTAGACATAGGAACATAACCAAATGGCATATCATCTTGATCTATATCTTCATCTGTAAATTCAGTTTCTTTTTTTTCTTTTTGAATTTCTTTTAATCTTTTACGCAATCCATCTCTTTCTTTGCCCGTTAATCCTACTTTTTTTAATTTATTTGTTATAGAATTTTCTTCATTTAAAAGTTTATTATATTCTACATCTTTTTTAGATTTTTCTCTTTCTTGTAAAGAAGTTTCTTCTTTAGTGTCTGTAGGTGCTTTATCTTCAGTTTTTGTAGAATCTACTTTTTCAGTAGTTTTAGATTCTACTTTAGAATCAGTTTTACTTTGTGAAGACTTTTCTAATACAGGTAGTTTTATTTTTATTTTAACTTTACCTGGACCTCCTTTAATGGTAGATGTTTCAATTCCTGGATATATCTCTTGAAGCTCATTAATAATATTATCAGCTTCAGATTTACTAACTACAACATCTTTGTAGTCTATAGACTCCCCAGTTATACCTTCTTTTGTAGCTTGATTTAACGCTACCTCATTAGTTACTATATTACCATTTTCATCAACAACTTCTTTATATCCTTTTTGTTTAGCTTTATTCCAAACTCTTAAACCATCTTTAGAAACACTTTTAGTTTCTAACCATTGATGTCTTTTAGGTAATTGTTTTTGAGCATTTTCTATCATTTTACCAAACCCTTTACCATCTACAACTTGCATTTTAGAGGTAAATTTATTTGTTGGTTTGCCATCTTCATAAACTCTATAAAACCCTACATAATTTTGGTTTGTACCTGTACTACTAATAACTATATCTACATCACCATTTTCATTTACATAAACACCTGTAGTTACATTTCCATCATTAATTATATTATCTAATTTAGGTTTTCCTGGTATTCCAGGAGCTTCTTGAGTATCTTCAAAAAGTTTTTTATCTCTTTTAGCAATTCTTTCAGCTTTAGATTCTTCCTTTACTTTTTTATCTTTTTTCTCTAATTTTTGAACCGCTTCTTCTATTTCTTCTTTAGAAGATTTTTTTATTGCATCTGCTATTTTATTAACTTCTTTATCCTCTCTAATTTCTTTAGCTCTACTTTCAATTTCTTCTTGATTATCTCTATAAAATTTACCATCTATTTCTTCATTTTCAAAAACTGGTGTAGTACCTTCTTTTCTTTCAGAAGCAGCAACAGCTGCTTTTTCAATTTTTAAAGATTTTTCTAATTGTTTTAATTTTAAATTAGCATCAGTAGAAGTTATATCTCCCGCTTTAGGTGGTCCAACTATAGAAACAATTTTTTTTTGATCTTCAATTTCTTGTTCTAATTCTTTAACTCTATTTTCTTGTTTTAGAGTTTTTGATTCTTCAGTTTCTTTTGTTTTTGGTTGTACATATTTTAATGAACCCTCTTTACGTTTACTACCAATTTCTTCACCAATAGACCAATTTTTTTCAAGCTCTGTTAAATCAGCTAAAGACATTCCATATTCATTTTCTATTTTATCTGCAAATGCATCACGAACAGTACTATCTTTTTCAGCTGCAGTATTCATTTTATCTCTCTCTGCAATAATTTTTTCAAAATCTGTAATTGCTTTTTTAGTAGCTTTTTTATTATTAGGTAATTCTACATATTCTAATGTAGATTCTTTTTTATTTAATTTTTCAGCATCTAAATTATCTAATTGTTCATTAACAGAAACACCATCATTATCTAATTGTGACTGTTTAATTTTTTCCATTTCAGCTTCAACTGTTTGTCTCCATTTAGTAACAGTCGGGGATTCATTTTTTCTAATTTCTTTAACTAATTGCTCTTCATTAATTTGACCTTTTTGTATTTGTTTAAATAACTTCTGATAATTATTTAATTTAGTTTCAAATTTATTTAAGTCTTTAGTTAATGGCTTTTTATCCTGAATAAGAACTTGCATTTCATTATTCATGGCTTGTGTAAGCATAGTAGCTTTTTGCTCATTAATTCTATAAGCGTTAGCTATTAAGTAATTTGTTTTAGGATCAGTTTTAAATTCTTTACCAAATTTTTCTTGAAACCCTTGTTGTATTTGATTTAATTGAAATAATTGAAAATTAGCAGTACTTGAATCTATATTAAGACCTTTTATAGATTGAGAAAATCTTGTCATATCTTTAATAGCTTGAATTACTTCTGGAGCGTTTTCTACCTTTCCATTAGCACCCATTCTATTAACTTGATTTATAATTCTTTTAATTTTACCAGGTTTGTTATTATCTATTGCGTCTTTAACATATGCAAATGTTGTATTTCCTTCAACCCCTCTAATTGCAGAACCTCCACCACTTACCATACCACCAACAATACCACCCACTAAAGCACCTACCATTGCTTTTTCTAAAGTTTTATCCCAATCTACACCAAATTTTCCTTTACCTTTTGACTTACCTTCTCCAGCAAACCATGTATCATAAGCAAACTTTCCAAAATCTTCAATATATTGTTGAGTAAATTCTTGTGTTGCTTCAATAGTAGCTCCTTTATATGCACCTGCTCCTACACTTTTCATTTTTTGACCAAATGATTTAGCATATTTTGGAGCTAATTTTTTAAAATTTGACATTGTTAATCCAGAGCCACCCTTAGAAAAAGCTTTACCCATAGCTTTAAATTCTCCAGCTAAAGCAGATTTACTCATTCCTCTTAAAGTTTGTCCACTTATAGTAGCACCTAACATTTCTAATGCAGCACCTTCAGATAAAGAAACTATTGAAGCTGTAGGTATTGCAACTCTTGCTGCATCTCCTGGATTTAAACCATTTCTAATTCCTTCTTGATATAAATCTTTTTGCATTTGCACAGTACCAGTTAAAAAACTTCCAAGTCTTTGTGCTCTTTGTACTTTATTAATAGCAGAACCGGCTTTTACCAATGAACCAACACCTTTACTTCCTAAAAATATATCTGCTACAAACCCTAATCCATCTCCAATAGCATATGCTAAATTGCTTGAATTAATTTCAGATGTCATAGGAATTAAAGATCTATCACTTTGCTGAATACTCATAGCTTCACCCATCTCATTTGCTCCTTGAATCCAACTATCCCAAAAACCATCTACTTCTCCACCAGTAATAGCAGCACCAACAATAGCTGGAGCTTGCGCTAAACCACTAACCATTCCAGCAACACCTCTATTCCAAAGTCCAGCAGCCATATCAGTTATAGCCCATCTTTCAAATTCATATGATTCTGCTTCAAATGGATCGTAAAAATCAGGCACTTCTCTTGCGTCAGCTGAGTTCCAATCTCTATATAAATTAGCATAATCATATTCTTGTAAATCTAATCTTCCAACATCAAACCCCATTGAAGTCATTTGTTGTTCCATTTCAGACCTACCTGAAAGAAATTCTCTATCAAGATTTATTTTACCATCAGCATCTATTAAAGCTGGAGTTCTATCTCTAAAATCTTCAGTAAATCCTTGTGCCCCTTGATTTGGATTGCCACCTGATGTTTGTAACGGTTTTTTTACGTATTCTCCCATTATTGATCGTAATTTTCTAAACTATAATTTGTTTGTCCAGCCGGTGTACTTCCAGTATAAAATGTTCCAAGTTGATTATTAACCATTTGATTATATTGATCAAAACCACCCATAGCATTAATATTTTGTTGATTAATTTCATTGTAACCAGCTGTACCCAAAGATTGCCAATTTTCATAAGGCCCTTGACCTTGTACTTTATAACCAGCTTCCATATCTAATGCTTGAGTATATGCTGGATTATCTAATAAACCACCTACAGGTATTAAACCAACAAACTTTTTCTGTGATTCTCCAGTAATAGCATTATCAATATCTCCAACTACCCAACTACCAGCATGACCATTAGACGCTGCTGCTCCAAAAATTGGATTTTCAGCACTTCCTTGTGCGTAAGCTATAGCAAATGTTTCCATATCTCCATTTTCTTGTCTTAATCTTACAAATGAATTTCGACTATTTGGATCTCCTAACATTATTGGAACTGGATTACCTGTTGAATTTAATATTCCACCAGTTAATTGACTTTGTGCTCTACCATCAATATAATTTGTTGTAGCAGTACGCATTGGACCAGAATACATATATTGCATACCATTTGGATTATTTTTATCTTGTGGCATTTTAATAAAGTTTTCTGGAGTTAATTTTGCTATATCATTTAATAACAAACCATCAGTTGAAGTTGCTCCATCTCCACCAGCTAATAATTTTCTATTAACAGCAACAGCATGTGCAGCTAAAGTATTAGTTGCTTTATTACCATATTTAGCCCTATATTGAGAAATTTCTTTTTGTTGTTTTAAATAGTCTCGTTTATAATTCATACTTTCTCTAAACTGACTTGCTTGCATTTTAAGTTTTTCAATATCTAATGGATTACCAGCTCCCCATCTCCAAGCACTTTCAACACCGCCAGCTTGTACTCCCTGTCCATATTCTTCTGATAATTGCATGGCTTGTTCTTTACTTGCACCTTGCATTAATGCAGCATCAAATACATTAGATTGTGTTACATAATTATCTTTACTATATGGATTAGTAGCGTCTTTAACAGATTTTTTAAATAATGCAGGATTTATCGCTACCTTTTTTTCAGAACCATTAAATTGAAAATTAGATAATTGACCAGAATCAAACATTGCCATTTGATCTTCCATATTTGTAGCTACTTTTCTTGTAGTTTTTTCTCCAGTTTTTGGGTCTATAAATTCTTTATCTACCATAACTGATTTCATCCATCTATCTCCTTTAGCTCTATCAGCAAGATACATAGCCATATTTTTTTTATTTTGAACAGCATTTGATAATTCTTCAGATTGCATTACTTCTTGTTGATATACATTCATTTCTTGTAAACCACCACTGTTCATATATTTGTTAATATCACCATCATACTTAGCAATACCAGCAATTACATTTTGTCGAGCTTTACCTTCTACACCCCTAACTCTTTCTTGGTCTTGTTTTAAAACATCTAAATTTTGAATAGCATTTTGGTATTCTAAAAATTTAGCTTCCATTTGCATTCTCTGTTGATTTTCTCTTTCCCTTTTAGCCCTAAGAGCTTCGGTCATTTGAAAATCCATCATTTTGTCAGCACGCCTTTGTTGCCAATTGTTTTTACCCCTTAATGCTGAATATAAACCCCAATCTGCCATAATATAAATTTAAAGTATTATTTTATAAGTTCTGTAAAAATTGTTTAGATAATTCATCATTTAATTCATTAGATTTTTGATTAATATATTTATCTCTTAATTCATTAAATCTAATTAATGATTTTTTAGCTTTATTTAAAAAGCTATTTGACAATCCTTGTGTTGACCCTTGATCAAGTTGTCTTTCAATTTCCATTAATAAATCAGGTATTTGACTATCTCTTCCACCAACAAGGTTTTTAAAATTATCTGAACTTACTAATTTAACAAAATCTTTTTGTTCTGATTTATTAGTCATAATCTGATTTGATGTAGCATTTGCAAAACTTAAACTATTATTACCCCATGTTTTATCTATCTCTATTTTAGATAAATCTTTTACATCTTTTAAAACTTCATCTTTAGATGAACCTGATTTAACTTTATTAATAAAAGGAGTTATATTATAATCTGTAGCTGACTTTGGACTATTAGATTTATATAAGTCATAATTCTCTGGTCCTTCATAAATAAAATCTGGTTGTCTACTTTCTGGAGATTTATCCCATTTTTCATCAAAGATATTCCATTCAACTAATTCTCCATTATCTGTTACAGCTAAATCTCCTTCATATTCACCTAAAGCACGACTAACATTATCTAATCCATAAATATTACTATATTTTGGTATACTTTCATCTATAGTTCCATTAGGAACATAATCTCTTTTGTCATAATCATATATAAGCTTTTCACCTGTAACTGGATCAGTAAGTTCGGTAGTTTCATATCCTTTTTTATTTATTACTTGATTCGATTCTAATTTTCCATCTGCACCACCAGTAGCTTCTTTATTATTTAACCACTCGTATATTTTCTTATTATCTTCTTTAGTTGCTTCTGTACCACTAATACCTGTTTCTATTATCCCTGCATCTGCAGCATCCATTACTTGATCTAAAGAAGGAGTCCAATCTTTAGGAATTTCACCAGCAACAGGTTTATTATCAGTAGCTATAGGATCACCCAAATTATCTGTATCTCCAGTTATAGGTGTTTGTTCAACTATAGTTTCTTCAGTTATAGGTGTTTGTTCAACTATAGTTTCTTCAGTATTATCTACATTAAGATTATCAAGAATACCTTGTCCAGAATTTCTTTTTTTACGAAGATCATTTAAAACATCCCATGATTTTTCTCCAGCATCTACTCTTCTTTGATATTCTGCAATTTCTGTAGCATCTCCACGAGTATTTTCATCAGTTTGAAAATTAACATTATCAGGTACAGTTAGTAATGTTTGTTCTGCAATTGTTGGTGGAGTATAATCTTTAGGATTAGGTAAAACAACTTGATTTCCAGTACCTAAAGTTTGCATTTCATCTAATTCTGATTGATAATCTTCTTTTCGTTTATTTAATTTATCAACATAAACTTGTTTTGTATTTTTTAATGCTTCAGATTTATTAATTTTTTCTTGTTCTGAACTTTCCCATGTAGATTTCATCATTTCATAATAAGGAGAACCTTTTCCATATGCTTTATTAAATTGCATTCTTTCATCCATATTACTTAATGCATCATTAACTAACATAGCTCCAGATTGTTTATTCATAACAGCTTGTTGAAATTCATCTTGAAATTTTTGTCTATTAATGTTTTCATCTGCCATAGCCCCCCTATAAAATTGCCCTCTATTATCTCTTCTAACTCTTTGGTCTGCAGCAGCTATATTAGCATATTGATCATACAATTGTCCTTGCGCTCTTCCTAAGTTACCCAATGCAACACCAGAACTTCCACCAGCTAATCTTCTTACATTTTTTACATCATATCCATAACCTCTTTCTGCTAAATTTCTTGAAAATGCAATTTCTTCATCACTCATACCTAAATCTCTACGAGCTGTCATTTCATCCATAGCAAGATTATACATTTCTCCTGTTTGATATTCTGGAACTTCTTCCATAGCACCCCTTATTCCTATTAAAGCTCTACCAGCATCTCCAATAAAACCACCAATATTTGAGCCAGGTTCTAAATCTGGAGCATATTCTCCTATTTCCTCTATTGGTTGATTTATTTTTCCTAATGATGAATCTATATCTGCTATATCTCTTTGAATATCTTTCATTGTTCTTTCGTTCATAACAACAGTACCATCAGGACCTTTTGCTGCTGTATTCCCTAAATCATTAATAAATTCAGTAGTAGGTACAAAATCTTTTTGATTAGTTTTAGGACTATATCCATAACCACTTCTACTATATCCACCACCTTCACCAATACGTTGTTTTTGATTTGTACCTGTACCAGTTCCATTACCTAATTGATTATTAGTATAATCAGTTTGGTCTGTAGGTACATTATCTTTAGTTACAACATTAGTATTATTTAAACTTTGATTTCTTTCACTAACAGCTTGAAAAGCTGGAAGAAGATTTTCATCAAAAAGATTTAATAAATTTTGTTTTTCTTCTGTAGATGTTCCAATAAGTTCATTTCCTTCTTGGTCAATAGAGTACATATTACCTATTGCACCAGGAGATAATGCATTATCTACAGATGCAAAAAAATCATCAAACACTCCATAAGTTTTTGGAGTTCTCTTTTCTGGAGCTAACGCATCTCTAATTTGACTTATAGCTTCATTTGAAGCTGCAGTTCTTGCTTTTAAATCTTTATCTTTTTGTTCTTTAGCAATTGCTAATCTGTTTATAGTTTGTTCATCAGCACCACTTGCAATAGCTTTTGTTAATGCTGCATCTGCAATTTCAGCTTGATCAATTTGCCACTCTTTAGTATCTTCTAATTGTCTAATATAATAAGGACTCATTATGTTTTTTTGAAAACTATATTGAGCGTCTTTATATTTTTCTTCTCCAGCTTCAGACATATTTAAAGAGTAAGAGTCAGCTAATTTTTTAAATTTATTTATATTATTATACTGTTCTTGATTCCAATTTCCATTTTCCATGTCAACACCTTGAGTATTAGCATAATATTTTGCTTCATTCAATAATGCAGTTGAAATATTTTCATCAGAATATGCATCTGTTAAATTTCTTGTACCAGCTTTATTTGCTAAACTAAATGGTTCTTGTGCACTTGTCCAAGCTTCAGCTACTGCTGAATTTTCTTCAACTCTATTTAATGTTGGTAAATTATTTGTTCTGTCTGGAGATATTATATATTGAATACCACTTAAATTTATTAATTCAGAATTTTTTGGTAAAACAAAAGGTGCTTGATAATATCCAATGTTTTTTGCTCCTTCTTGATTCCATGCATCATATTTAAAATTACCTTCTTTATTAGGTTCTAATGCTGATTCTGGAGCTTTAGTATAATATGTTGACGTACCATCTGGATTTTTTTCTATAAAGGCTTGAGGTTGTACAAATTCAGTTTCAATATTCTCAGAAAGATTATATGAAAAATTATCAAGCTTACTTTGTTTTGCAACAAATTGATCATACGTTTGTTTTTTAGCTTTTATTTTATTCCACTCATCGTCCCATCCCAACATGAAATCATATTTTATATACTTGTCATATTTCTTTTGGTCTGCTTTTGTCCAAGTAGGATTGTTACTTTTTTCTGCCATAATTATAATAAATAACTTGTTGTCATTGATGCTTGATTTTGATATTCTTTTACTCTATCTTCAGCATCATTAATGTTTGATGTTGCTGTATTAATTAAATTAGCTCCAGAAGAAACTATACCCCCCATTGCCATATTTTTAAGAGCATCTCCAGAACGTTTTTTATTTTCTGCCGAATCATCTGGTGCATTAAAAGTTGCTTGAACTTGACCTGTATTATCAACAGCGTCTGTTCCTATTACTTTTAACCCTTGTTGTTCAGCAGCTGCTTTCCAATTTGCATAATCTGCGTCTGCATTTTTTTTGTCTTTTTTAGACATTTCTTTTTTAGCTTGGTCAAGATTTTTATTTAACATTTGTTTTTGATTAGGATCTAATTTATCTACAAACGTACTTCCCGGTCTTTTGCTATCTAAATCTACACCAGTTCCTTCACCTGTACCACTACCTTTTCTTCCCATTACATCAGGAGAAATAATATCATATTCTTCTCCACCTGGAGTAATGCCTGACGTTTTACCATCATCTTCTTGACCCATATATTCTAAAAATCTATCCATCATATTAGTTTCTTCTGTATCATAAATTTCATCATATGTTCCAGAATTAATTTCATCTAATATATTTTTATCAACTATATTACCAGCTCCATCCATAGCAGTTCCAGTTGTCCATGAAGCAACATCATATGTTGGTATAGCTGAAGCAGCAGCAGTAGTAGTCATATCAGTACCAAGACCAGAAGCTATTTCAGTTCCACTACCCATTCCACTAAAAGCACTTGTTGATGTATCAAGACCTTGAACAGCAGTACCAGCTCCGGCAGGCGCAGAACTTGCACCACTTGTAACAGCAGCCCCTGTAGTTGGAGTAGAAGTTGCACCAGCAGGTGCAGCTGAACCACCACCACCGACACTACCACCTGCAGCTAAATATATTTTAAAAGCTTGCCAAGCAAAATCTACAGAATTTAAATCTTGAGTCCATGCATCTCCACTTCCTTCTTTTATAACTTTAGAATAATCAGAACCTTTTTTTGCAAATGCTTGTGCCCCTAAATTTCTTAAACCATGGAAAGGTTGTGGGTTATATTCTTGTATTTTGCCAATAGTATTTAAACTACCATCTGCTTTATATCCTAATGCAGATAATCCAACTTTTCTTAAACCTGTAGCGGTTTCCATTGGAACATACTCTGCTTGTCTTGATAATTCTTTTTTGTCTGTAAATAATGCCATATTATATTCTATTTGAAATTCTAAAATCAGTAGTTATACTTGATATTTGAGTTAACTTTAAATCAATATTATTAATTATTAATATTTCAGTTAATTGTTTTCCTCTTGTTCTATATAATTGATCTGTTGTTCTTAATGGTAATCTTAATACATTTTCTTTAAAAGCCTTTCTTGTATCTGCAGTTAATGATAACAAATTATATGTTGTATCTGTAATCATATGTATTTCTTCTAAAGTATTTACAAGGTTAAAGTTAGCGTTTCCTTTAAACGTATCAAAAACTTTTGCATACATTGCTTGGTCTGCTACAATTGGTTCAAGTATAGAATTATATTTTTGATTGTAATATTCTGTTACTCTTCCAATATTTAAAGCCCATAAATCATTAGTATGATTTTCAGAATATGCTAATGTAAAATTCTTAGCTGTTATAAAAATATTAGCACTATAAGAATGAAACCCAACAAATGCGTTTGATATTTCATTAAATGATAATGTTGAATAATATTTTTCTGTTATTTCTGCTTTATTAACCAATACAGTTGACCAATTATCATTTATATCATTTCTATAAAACTTAAAAGTTTCCGCTGGATTAATATTTACAATTCCTGTAAATGCAGCCCCATCTATTTGTTTAACTTGTAAAACACCTCCAATAGATATATTAGTTATATAAAAAACAAATAAATAATTATTACCATTAATAGAAGTATTTTTTGGAATTATTACATCTACTATAGCA
>Ga0233411_10000495_pt1 | contig 12122 bp, 14 predicted proteins | sample Na_anoxic_2_MG_FD_179799 | JGI IMG/M metagenome (GOLD analysis project Ga0233411, IMG submission 179799) | Seawater microbial communities from Saanich Inlet, British Columbia, Canada - Na_anoxic_2_MG | ecosystem: Environmental > Aquatic > Marine > Inlet | place: Canada: British Columbia...
ATTCATCATTCATTTAAACAGAAAAACAACATGAACAAATTAAAAATAAAGCTAATCAATCAAAAAATTACAAACGATCTTGAAGCTTTAAGATATTGCATTTTTTTAGCTAAAGAAATTCAAGGAACTCCAAAAGAAGTTTCTTTATTGTTCAACTTCTATAAAAAGTCATTATGAATTTACTCGAGCATATTATTCAGGAAAATCAAAAAGCTAATTATGTCACTATGATTAGTAAAAAAAATCAAATTGGCTTTTGTTTTAAAATTTCAAGAAAAGAAAATCAATGTTTTGTCCATGTTTTAACTGGAGGATTTTCTGAAAAGTCTTTTGCTTATTTAGGACGTTTTTTTATTGGAGCAAATACTTTTCTTTATGGTCCAAATGATAAAGATACAATTGAACAAAAAGCATTCAGTTACTTATTCAAGCACGTAAAAAATGAAAGTGTTTTGAATCAAAATTATATAATAACCAAAAGATTCACAAAATTAGTTTATTAATCCATCATTTAAAATTAGAGTTATGACAAAGACAGAAGAAAGAATCCAAGAATTGAATTTATTAATTGATCAATTAACAAAAGAAGGTCTTGAATTGGTTAATGATTTATTTGAAGGTAAAGAAGGAGCTGAAGAAGTTCTTAAAGAAAGACATGAAGTTTATAGTAATCTTTATGAAGAAAGAAGAAATTTATTAATAAAATTATAAAAATACAGCCCATGACAATCATGGGCTTTTTAATACATTTATATCATTTACAATATTTAAAATTATCATTATGAAATTACAAAAAGCACAACGTCAAAACGTAAAATTAAGAATTGGATTGTCTTCTCCTTCAGGCTTCGGAAAAACTTATTCAGCTTTATTATTGGCTTATGGAATTACTGGAGACTGGTCAAAGATTGCTGTTATTGATACTGAAAATAATTCAGCTCAATTGTATTCAAATTTAGGAGAATTTAACACGATTGATCTACAACCACCATTTCACCCAAATAAATATATTGAAGCGATTAAAATTTGTGAAGATGCTGAAATTGAAGTAATTATTATTGATTCAATTACTCATGAATGGGATGGTAAAGGAGGTTGCCTTGAAATTGTTGCTGAAGCTACAAAAAGCAGTAAATCTCAAAATTCTTATGTTGCTTGGGGTAAAGTTACCCCTTTACACCAGTCTTTTATTCAATCAATTCTTCATTCTTCTGCTCATGTTATTACAACAGTAAGGAGAAAAACAGAATATGAAATGTATAAAAATGAAAAAGGATATACTCAAATTCAAAAGGTTGGTACAAAAGAAGTTACTCGTGACGGTTTTGAATATGAACTTTCTTTAAATTTTGAAATAGTAGACGATCAACACTTTGCGCAATCTACAAAAGATAGAACAGGTTTATTTGATGGTCAAGAGCCTTTTTTAATAACCGAAGAAACAGGAAAGCAATTAAAAGATTGGGCTGTTACTGGAATAGATTCTCCATTTGAACAACTTAAAAAAGTGAAAAATAGAGATGAATTAACGAAGATATGGGAGCAATTTCCACAATATCAAAACAATCCTAAATTTAAAGAATTGGCTATTTCTTTAGGTACCACATTTAATCAAGAGAATTCAATTCAAGAAAAATTTGAAGAAAGAAAAAGTAAAATGATTAAAGAGAATCAAAAAATGGAACGTGAAATTTTAGATAAATAATAAAATCCAATCCTATGAAAGCACTATCATTAATTTGGTAGTGCTTTTTTTTGGTTAATCTCTTGCTTTGTTTTTTATCTTCTCATATGTTCTAATCGCCCCAAAACCAAGCATACTTGTAACCAATGCCATTAATCCGTCTGGACTTAATGGATATTCAATTAACTTTCCTTGATCTAAACACATTTTCACCCATAAATAAGAGCCTAGTACATATTGAGGTATAAAAAAACAACCTAAAGACACACCACAAACCCAACCTATAAATGGACGCCAACCACTTACAAAAATATTTGCGTTCTTCCCTTCAGTCTGGTTAATTTTTGTTTGAAGTTCCTGTAATTTTAAATGAAGCTTACCTCTTTCTTCGTCACTTGTTATTATCTCATCAACAGCACTTCCTAAAACTTCAATTCCTTTTGAAATTGTTTCTGGAAAAATTTTACTAAGAAACCCCATAGTTATTTATTTTCTTCTAAATCGTTTAATTATTTCTTTATCAGCTTTTCTGTATCTTGATTCTAACCATTCATATTGCAAATGACATTTATCAACCCCTTTTTCAAGCTGATTAAACTTTTCTTGTATTTCAAGTTTGAAATTATTCTCTAATTTGTCACGAATATTTTCATTCTGATTTACAAAGTTTTTTAAATCTTGATTTTCTTTTTTTAGGTTTAAAATTTCGGTCTTTAAGTTGTTAAATTTAGATTGTCGAACCTTGATAGCTTCCATTTTGTCGTCTAAATAACGAGTAAAGAAGAAACCACCAACCGAAAAAACAGAAGTTATCCCAAAAATAACAACTCCTGTTAGTACTGCCCTTTTATCAATCATCTTTTTACTTTCTTTTCATCAATTAAAAATTCCCTTATGTGATCAACTTCTTTTTTCATAGCTACCAAATCAGCTTCATTAAAATTGGTCGGTTTATCCCAAATGAAAGCTGTAAAACCTACAAAATGAGGACTTCCATTTGTTGAAATATATCTTTTATCATATAAAGCTACATAAAAAACGCTTTCAATTCCAAGTCTTGGGATCATAATCCTAAAATACGGATCACTATCCTTTTTCAAATCTGGAATATATAAGTAAGAATTTTTCTTTAAGACTTTAAACTTCTTTTTGAATGGCTTAATTACCCAATTTTGAAGCCTGTGAATTAAAGCAAGTTTTCCTTCTCCTATTCCTTCAGCAACACAAGACATTTTTTTACAGTGATAGCCTGATTCTGTAATCAATCCATTATGGAAAAGGTTTACATTTACGTAAGTACATTTGTAATTGTCGCAAAATTCTTGAACAAAATCATCAACCGGATCTTGGTCCACGTATTCACTAAAAATATCACGTCTTAAAATTGGACCGATTAAAGAATCGTTTTTTATTTCAGCTTTCACTTCTTCTTTAAAAATGTATTTATCAATTTTATTTTGGAATAATCCATAAAAAAGGACCATTGAAAACAGTCCGAAAACAAAATATCTTTTCTTTATTTCTATTTTTTCGAGTGAAAAATTCAAGTTTTTAATCTTAAAATTAAACATTGTATTTTAGTTTTTTAGCATAAGCAATAGTTTCAATAATTGCTTCTTTCATTTTCTTTTCATTAAACTTTTTGCAATCGCTTTTATTATCTCCAAAAAAAGGTTCAATTAATATTGCCCAATTTTTCGTTTTATGAAGAAAGCCAAAACCATTTCCAGAACTTGAAGCAGTTGCTCCATTGTTTCCCCTTAATCGAATGTTCATTTTTTGAGAAACCAAGTTTGAAAATTCTTCACAAATTGCCTGTGTTTTATTATTCTTATAATAATACAAGGCTTCAACGCCCTGAGCTTTTCCGTTGTATGAATTGAAATGAAATTCAATTACCAAATCGTAATCTTTTGTTTTTTCTGCTGTTATTTCCTGTTTCTTGTTGTATGAAGAAATAGTTTCATGAACAAAAATATCTCCATAATCCAATAAATTCTTTAAAACAAAATCTTTCCAAAAATCAAATTCAGAAACTTCTTTTCCATCAATCAAATGTTTTGATATTGCTCCTTTTGACTTTTCATCATGTCCAATTAAAAACGCTACTTTCATATTTTTATATTTAATTAATTTCTTCTTTTATACGTACTTTTTCCAAAAAGTTTTACAGCTAAATATCTAATATAATTGCTTTTTTTTAATTTTGGCTCAATTTGATTGGCAATATAAAGCATTTCTTTGTCAGCAAATGCTTTTCCTTTCTTATCTCCTAATTCATCACGCTTGTAATCAGTCTTATAAATCCAATCATGAACAATATAAGCTTTCATGGTTCTTTGTGAATTACTTAAAAAAGAATGCAAAAAAGGAGGGACTGAGCATAAATCAGTTTCAAACCCCCTTTTTATTACAATCAAATCTCCATTTGAAAGTTGTACTTCAAAATCAGTAATGACTTCATAAATTACTTTCTGTTCCTTAAAATAATAAAGAATTTTTTCTTTTATTCCTTCAGGAACAATAAAACCTTTTATTTTTACGTCAATTTCTGCTTTTATGAAGTTCATATTTTTAAATTAAACTTAAATTTTCAACTTTTGCATTCTCTAAATCTGTAATATTTGCGAATCCTGTCACTACGATTTCTTCATTATTTGAACTAAGATCAGGTACTTTTAAAACTCCTAAATCATCGAAGGGATTATTAAAATCTGTTGCAACAATTAAAGTTGATTTTGTGGTTTGGCTTAAATCAGATACGTTTGAAAATATACCATTGTTGAAATATGGTTTTACTTCAGCATCATTTAAAACCCCTTCAAACATTGCAAAGTAAGTGACAACACAATCTAAAGGACTTGCTCCAGCATTTCCACTTCCTAAATAAATATTATACGTAGCATCTGTTCGGTTTAAAGTTGTGTTTAAACGTGTTGTATCTACTGTATTAACACCGGCACTTTTTGTAAACAACCCATTAGAATACTTGTTTTGGTCTGCTGAAATTCGATAAACTGCAAAATTTGAAGCTGTTTTATCAATTTCAACTGATTGAGTATCTTGTGCAATATCTCCACTTTTAAACAAGATGTTTGAACTTACATCATCGTATTCTAAGGTAATTACTCTATTAGAATTTGAATCTGTTAGATGAATAAATTCTTTTAAAGAACCTGTTAAATCTATATCAGCAATTCCTACAAGTATTGTAATTCCTTTGTTTACATCAAATTGAGAAAGATTTAAGATAGAGAAATATTGAGTTCCATCTAATCTAATTCCATATTTTCTAAGTTCCTTTGATTTGTAAATAACAGAATCTCCTCCACCTGTAAAGTTTAAGGCTGGTGTTTTAGTATAAAAATCTGAATAAGCTGTAAAAGTAGATGTTCCAGCATTTAACCCCATTTCGTTATCCGAAAATCCACCAAAACCAAGATGATATATTTCACTTTTTGGAATTGGAATTGTTTTAGCGTAATTATAATTAGCCACAACATTCATCATAACAGCGTCATTAAGCGAAATTTCAATATTTTGATCCACAAAAGAATCATCATGCAACGAAATATTATTTCTTTCTATATCTGAAAGAGGACTATTTACAGTATTTTGGACTTTACAAAATAGTTTATATGTTGCTAAATTTACACCTGTAAAAGTGTAAACAAGTACGTTGTTAATATACGCTCCAATCGTTGTAGCTGTTAATATTTCTAACTTGTAAACATCTCCATAAATCACAGGTGCAGAATAAACAATAGAACCATTTTCTATAACTGTAATATTGTTTGTTGTAGTAGATGTAACAAACATAGCTGTATTAAAACCAGAAGTAACAGGTGTAGGCGAATCTGTAAACCCCCAAAAACAAGAGTTAGCAACAATGTTTCCTGTCCCAATTTTAAAAAAAAGACCTGCTTTACATATAGAAGTAAATACATCACTAACAACAGGAATTACATTAAATCTAACCCAGTTGTCGTTGGTATTATTTGTGTTCAGTTTTTTTCTTATCCTTTTATCGTTGCTTTTATGTACTACATTTTTAAAAGGAACATGAAACATACAAGATTCATGAGAATCTTCTTCAAGTTCTCCAGTCTGATATATATAATTTTTTTCGTTTTGTGGAAGTTGCTTTTTAAATGTTGCTATATTATTTAGCGTTATAGATTTTTGCCCAAAATTTTCGAAAGCAAGTCTCCCCATGATAAGACCGTTTTCAGGTTCAGTTGTCCAGTTTTCATTGTAAAACATATCTCCTATATTTCTTGTATTTATATCAAGATTTAGAATTTTTGTTGTACTATTGTAGTTTAAGCAGAAATTATAAATTCTATTTAAACTAAATGTATAATCCCAAACCACAGATGCAGAATTCCAACCTGTTATAAGGGTAAATTCAAATTCCTTTACGTTTATATATATTCCGTTAATTGTCCCTGACTGCCTTCTTGTGTCCAGTATTACATTACTACCATTTACAAGTGTTTTTAAGGAAAAAGACCCTACAATAGACCAATCATTCAGAGGCATTATTTCCGGAAAATAGTGTAAAGAATCCCCATATTGCCCACCTCCTGTATTTCCTGTTACATTTAGAAGAAAAGTATCATTAAGCCTAAATTTATCTTTTGTTAAACTATAATTTCTTTTAGTTCCCATATTTTACACTTCTTCTACTGTATTAATTGAGAAATTTTTATAAAAAGTACAACTATCTGTATATTTTACATAAATAGTATGTTCTCCATCTTCTAAATTAGAAAATACATTTTCAGTTGTCCAATTTTCATTATCAATACTATAATTAATCGTTTTTTCTGCTGTAAAATTAACTAAATTAACAGTCATTTCATTTGCTGAAACAACTGCATCATAAATAATAGGCTGTATTTTGTTATAATTGTCGTCTTTATCGAATGGAAAAACTTGTTCTCCAAAATGGTCTTCTAAAGCAAAATCTACTGTCCCCCTTCCATTAAAATCACCTTCACTTCTATTCGCTTGTAAGTTCCATAATTGATTGTAAATTTCTCCCTGTTCCGTTCTTTTAAAAGCTGTTTTCCCTAAAGAAGAACCTTCTTCATCTGTAATATTGACAGAATAATATCCAATAATTGATTTACTTTTTTTGAAGGTTTGAATATCTTCAATATCTAAAACATAATTATTAAAATTTTTAATATAAGATACCTTTGTAATATCTTCATTTATTTCAATGTTCAAAACTAAACCCCTGTAATTAATTGAATGAATCATAATACTATATTTTAAATTTATTTTGTATAATTAAATTGAATAATTGCTAAACCATTTCCAGAATAAACACCATAAGCACGAATAAAAAAAACACCTACATTTCCAGTTATAAAGGTCGCTAAATCTGATAAAGTATCAGTTCCACCAACCGAAGAAAAAGAAACACCATCATTTGAATATTCATAAAATCCACCTGTTAAATTAGAACTTATTATTTCACTTAATGGATCAATTACAATCGGACCTTGAAAAGCTTGCAAACCACTTACAGTATCATCAGAATTAATGTAAAAAGGTTGTTTTTCAACCAAAGGAATTGAATTTTCTATTGTTGAAATTCTTTCAATTTCTTGATCGTGTGCTTCTTGTGAATTTGTAGGGATTGGAATATTCCAAAAAGAAGTTGTTGCTGTTGAATCGTAAGAAGTTGAAGCTGCTGTTCTTGTTTCGCTTAATAAATTGTAATACGAATCTTTTATGTCTGTTAATATTTCAATTGTATCTTGAAATACATCGTTCAAAATTGGTCCTGTTATATCTTTATTTCCATTTGCTACAATTACGGAATCAACTTTGACCGTATAAGCATCAATCAAAACTTGAATATCAGGTTTATTTAGTATTGCCATTTTTTTAATAAGTTACATTTCGTTTGACATTGTTTTGAATTCGTTCTTCAGCTATAAAAGTAAAAGAACCTGTTGAATTAAGGTTGTAATTACCTTTGAAATCTGAAATTTCAGTAATTATTACATTAAATTCTTGATATTTCTTATACGCAAAAAGATTGTAGTCGGTGAAATAAATTTGATTTGAAACAACTCCAGTTTTCACAAATAAATCTCCAATTTTTGAAGGAATTAAACCAGTTTCAATTTCAAAGTTTTCAATTGTTTTATCTTGAATTTGCGTAATTTTTCTATTTGAATTTTGAAAATTATCAACCGTTAAAATTGGGGCTTGGTATCTTACTTTTGCTTTTATTCTTATTTCAGTATCCCAATTTAAACCAGTGTAATCAAGACCACCTTCAATAACTCCATTTTGAACAAAATTAAATCTTACGCTTTTATTTGCTAAAACATCAGAAAATATTTGAAGTTGGTATTTTACAGATTCGGTTTCAAAATCTTGATTGAATACAGTTTCTTTGAAAGTAAAATAATATTGTCCAGCTCCTAATAAATCAAATATCTTTTTCCAATCAGCAATAAAACCAACGTAATTTATTTGATTTTCTGTATTATCAAAACTTCCTTTTGCAAAATAACCTCCATAAGTATCATCATTTATTAAAATATCGTTTCCATTTCCAACCAATCGAATTTCTAAAATTGAAGTGTCATCTGTTAAAGAAATAAGAAAATTACTTTTATCATTTTTGTAATTGTCATCTTCAACACTTGCAAAAACTTGATTTGTGTATTCACATTCATAATTACAAATACAAAAATCAATTTCGCTTCCTTGACTTGGTAAAGATACATTTTTGGCTTCTTGTGAATCAGCTAAAACAAGCTGAAGCATTGAAGCACCTGTGCAAATTTCTGTTATTATAGCCATGTTTTTAAATTAAATTCCACCATCAAAAAAAATCAAGATTAAAATCATTGTTAAAATCTCCTAAAACAACAGCTGAAGAAGAAAACAACCTCGCAGAAATATTATAATCAATATCTTGGATCAAGTCTTTGTTGGTCCTTCCTTCTAAAACAATTTTATTACCATCTAATGACAATTTTAAAAGCGTTTCGCCTTCTATTGGTATAATTAGATTGTTTGCTGGATAATCTACAAGAGAAGATAATTCAAATATTTCAAAATTAGATTGTGAAAGCGTCGGTTCAATTCTTAAAATTCCTTCATAATCTTCTATTACTGGAGTAATTGCAAAATTAGGTTCAAACGTTGCTTTTATTGTAACGTAATCCGAAGAAATTATTTTACCCTCCAATGAATTGGTTAAAGAATCAAAAGTTTCAATTGTTAATAAGGACCAATCTTCAGAAGCAATTTCTCCAAAATTCAAAGCTTCAAGATTACATTTGTTAATATATTCAGTAGCTACTCCATTTTGAGAAACATCAGCTTTGATAATTGTTTGTAATGTATAACCTTCTTTCAAAGAATAATTTGAAGCGTTTCTATTTAATCCAAAATTTGGTTTTAATACATCATAAAAAACAGTATCAGCATTTTCCAAGCTCAACCAAGATTGCCAATCAATTTTTAAACCTGTTGAAAATCCGTATTCTATCCAATCCCCAACAAAAAGCCCTGTTACTAAAACTTTTCGATTCTTTTCGTCATCTTCTTTTAATTGGAAAGGTAAAGTTTCATTGATGAATATTTGTTGGTTTCCATCAGCATCAATTATAGCATTACTTATATTAAATTGAGTAGTTTGCAAAACAAAATATTCTTCAGTGTTATCTTTCCAAGCTACAATTTGAATATCAAATGTATCAATTAAAGCTTCTAAAGTTCTGTTTACTCGAAAGTTTCCTTTTACTGCGTATCCGTCTTGAATCCAACCTTTATAATTATTATTTCCAGCATCAGAAAAAGAAGTCAAATGATTGTAATTTGAAAAATCAGTTACTTCAAAAAGTCCTTTAATATCTGGGCTTTTATCATAATTGTTCAAATCCAAAATTAAGTTGGTCCTATCTGAATTTTCAGCACTTAAAGACGTGTCATCAAGACAAATTGAAAGTAAATATTGGCTTTCTTCAGTAAGTTCAATTGAAGTTGTACTTAAATCAATTTCAAAATTTACCCTTAAAGAATTAGCAGTAAGAACTGAAGTTGTTACATTTTTTATAATTGCTCCTGAATTATCTTTTGAAACACTTTCAAAAATAAAGTTTTCTTCAAAATAATTAGTTGAATTTTGATATTCTTCTTCGTCAATTGGCAAATAAGAATGGGAAATGATAACGTTTTTAGCTCCTGTAAAAGTACCATTAGCACTATTTACAATCACTTCAACTTCTGTAATTTCATCAACAAACAAAGAATTGTTTGATTCTGTTGTCAATTGTGATTGATAAGAAATTGAATTTACCTCATATTGTGTTTGTAATCCGTTGAAGTTTTCTCCAAAATTTCCAACTGATCCGAGTAAACTTTCAACTCTTATACTTTTATTTCCTTCTTCGCTTGAAATATTTTGCTTGAATTCACAATTAAAAACGTGTTTTAAAGAGTTGTTACCCTCTAAAAAAGAAGGAGCGATACCATTTTCTAAGTTTGAAAACTCTCCAGCTACAAAATAAGGAAGTAATGGTAATAATTGTGAAAGTTCATAATTCAGAACTGCATTTTGTGGAACAGTTCCACCACTTGACCCAAAGTCAGAACCTCTTATAATTGGCAAAGGACTTGAATCTTTTCTTTCTACTTTCAAATAGCCAAAAGCACTATTCCAACCCCTAAAATTTCCACTTTGAACACCATCAATTTGAGAATTTAAAGGAATATTTTCTACATTGTATTTTTGATTTTCAAAAGTCAGCTTTGATTCTGTATTGAAATTTTCATCATTTTCAATTAATCCGAATTCATAAGATAAATTTTCAAGAACTGTCAGCCCTGTTATTAATGGCTCGGCTTCAGATGTTGCTTCAACTCCATTCAAAGAAACTTCATTAGCATCAGTAAACAAGGTAAATCCATCTTCCGAAATTCCTGTAATATTACAATTGAAATTGAAAACTAAACCAGCACCAAAAAAGCCACCTTGAACTTGTATATTATCCCGAATTGAAAAACCATCATTATCAAATTTTCTTGAATCATTTCTGACAATTCTTTGAGCATTATCAAAAAATTGTAATGAATTGGGTTCTGAATACCAAAATAACTCAATTTCATAATTCGCTTGAACGTATTCGGAAATATTAGCTTTTAATTTTGTCGTATAATCAGCATAGTTCCTTAATTGAGTTGAAAAACTACTTGCTTTTCTTTGAATCTTTATTGGCATATTTTCCCATGATTTTACGTTGAAGCTCTAAAAGAGCAATTGAATTTCCTTCTTTTGCTAATTTTTCCATTTTGTTAATGTCTTGAACTGCTTCAGGATTAATTGATGACAATTCCCCTTTTAAGGTTGAAATTAACTTTGTTGCATTCTCTATAATTGGAGCACTTGTTGTTATAAGTTCTTCAGCTTCTTTTAATGCTTTGTTCAAATATTGGTTTTGTTGCATCTCTTTTTATTTAGTTTCAATAAATTCTTCAGTCAAATTTTTTGTATAAATTTCTTCAATATAATAATCAATTTCAGCAGTATCATTGTCAATTGACCAAATCAAAGAATTTATTTTTCCCCTTTTTCCGTCATTTGTTGTAAAATACGAATTTTGAAGAACTTCTTTATAATTGGCGAAAGAAAAAGGAATAACAACCCCTTCAAAAAGTTTACGCTGTTTTTTGAAATCATTTGCGACAAAAGATTTTGTATTAATATATTTATCATATAAGTATTTTGCAGAAAGTTCATTTCTATAGTTTGAAGAAAGTTTTCCGTTATTGTTTATTTTTAAAATTTTAGGTACATCAAAAAATTCATTGCTAACCTTTAAAAGCCCTACACGATTCGAAATTAAATTTTGTGTCTGATTGTCCCCAAAAAGAGAAAGAACTAAACCAACGCTTTTAAAAAACAAATTAAGAGCTTTTTCTAAGCTTGATAATTGGTCCTTTCTGTTTCCCAATGCTAAAGGTATTTTTATTTCATCAAATCCTTTAATTTCTACGTTCTTTGGATTAATCGAAGTAATTGGCTTTGTAGTTACAATGTAACTTGTTCCAGTCCAATTTGAAACCGTATATTCATCACTTATATCATTATTGAATGAAATAAATCTTGATTCTTTTAAGTCAGCAATATTATAAGAAAAAGGCTGTTCGATTACATCAGGCAAAACAAAAGTTGATTGATTTTCCAAAAACGGATCGTTTTCAGTTATCATTCTGACATCATTACCAATTACAACAATTTCACAATTAAACATTGTATTACATAAATCAACAAATTCAGATACTACAAAACCGAAATCAGAATCAAAAGGTATTCCTTTGTCTTGTCTTCCATCAGCTTTTGAAGGAAAATATGTATATTCCAAATCTTCAATACTTGAAATAAAATTATAACCTAAGTATT
>Ga0233411_10000496_pt1 | contig 12121 bp, 18 predicted proteins | sample Na_anoxic_2_MG_FD_179799 | JGI IMG/M metagenome (GOLD analysis project Ga0233411, IMG submission 179799) | Seawater microbial communities from Saanich Inlet, British Columbia, Canada - Na_anoxic_2_MG | ecosystem: Environmental > Aquatic > Marine > Inlet | place: Canada: British Columbia...
ACGCACCTCTTTCTCCTTCCTCTACTATATCACTCAGCATAACACTAAATAAATCTAATACTAACTTTTTAGTATCAGTTACGTTTGCGTTCCCTTGGTCAAGGTCGTGCAATATTCTATCTATTTTTTCCATAATCGTACTATATTTATTCTTAACGTTGAGTATGTAATATAAATTCATTTTTTTAGTTCTCCAAACGTTTCAATGGGCAATCTCTATTCTGTTTATACTAAGTATAATCTTACTGTAGTAGTAATGCTTAGAGTATTGGAAAGGTTTAGGAGACTCACACTTAAAACCCCGTTATTAGACATAGCTATCCCATAGAGAAATAAGTGTGAATCAAAAAAGAATAATGCTTGTCGCACTGTATAAGGCTCTTTTAACTCATGTAAGAACAATCATCTAACATCTTACATTTTGAAGGTAATTCCCCAGTAAATGATTAGGGTAATCGTCTCGGCTTCCTTCTTTGCACTTGCCGCTTATCCTTTTGACCTTGGTAGGATACACAAAACTAGGCCCCAAGCGTATTGAGCCTCCCGACCTAGCGGACGCAATATAGGGAAAAGATTTTCAATAAAAAAAATAGGTGTTAAAAAAAAACAAATATTTATCTTGTGCCTAACGTTTAGAACATGAACTGTACGCCTTTAGGTTATGGTTTTAAATATTTTTCTACTTTTTATTTGTGAATGTAAAAATAATGCGTATCTTTATATTATAACAACGAAACAAACAGAGATATGAAAAACTTAATCAACTTCACAAACAACAAATTAAACAACTGGTACAAAAATGCAAAACTAGACTATAATGTTGATGGTTTTGCTACTACGGAAATAGAAGGTAATACAATCACAATTAACTATACTGAAAACGGAATTTCTAAAGTGTGGAGTATGCCTTTTTATGTTGAGTATGTGATTGACAACGGTCTTGATTATTTCTTTAATGTATGGGCTGAAGAATGCAGGTAATTTTTAACAAAGGCAACAAAATAAACTACTTCGGCAAAACAGTCGAGGTAGTTGATTCAAATGATAAGTATGTTTTAATATTGTTTGATTCAGGAACTAAGATATGTACTAATAAACTATCATTTTCAAAATGAATAAGATACTAATAGAAAAGAGATGGTACAGGGCTATATGGGGGAGCTTAACGGAGATTTGCGAGGTTTACAAACTTCCATACCATTCTATAAAAGATAAACCGTACCCTATCAAAATAAACGGTTTTACTATCCGTAAATTGAAATACAGAACTAAGTGATAGATAATGGTAATGATAACCTCCGTTTTGGATGGGTAAAAACAAATAACTATGAAAGTAAGAAAAGAAGATTTTGAAGTATGGGATAAGCACCTATATAATGATAATAGCTACAAATCATTAGGTGGTGGTAGGTGGTACAATGACTATATGTACCAAGAAGCTCTAGTCCAAAATGGAGAGTTATCTAATGTTACCACACGTAATCGGTTTCAAAGACTACCTCTTCATTGGAGATATATCTATCACATTGTAGGTGGAATTATAACAGGATACTTACTGCATTATGTGTGGTAACATCAAAGAAAAGACCATTAAAAAGGTCTTCTGATGGCTGTTATCGAGCATTAAAACGCTCGATTTTAATTTTTTTTGCTATTTAGTTTGCATTAGTAATATTTAGCGCTAAATTAGTATCAACAAACAAAGGCACCATGAAAGAAATTAGCACAGATGATTATTTAGAAACTCAGGTTAGTAATCATTACGATTCCGATGATACAACTATCGTATATTCTCTTGAGATATTTAATACGATTAAAACGTTTTTATTTAAAGAGGATCTATCTAGAGATGAACTGCAAGGCCTCTTAGATGAACGCGACATAGAGATATTACACATAAGCACTGATAACACTAGTTTATGCCAGCGAAATGGTATGATGATAGAAATAGTTCCTTCAGAAGTGTGGTTAGGCCCGGAAGATCTTTAGTTATTTGTTTGTTCCCGCGTGAAAGTCTCCCCAGATTAGTAGCGCGTTTTTTAAAATAAGGGAAGGGAAAAGTGTTTGGATACACTAGTCAGACTGTAAATCTGATCCTTATGGGGTGTGGTTCGAGTCCACCCCTTCCCACTAAAGCAAATATTATGGGCACTATATCAAAAAAAGACAAACAAGAGGCAAGGGAGTTGTTTGGGGTTTCTTCATTAAAACTGTGCCGGGTTTCTATTGATGTTCTTATAAAAAGATGAGTGATAACGAAATTATATTAGAGGCGTTGCGCGCTCAATTAAAAAAAGAGATCCCAGACAAAATAGGGGCTCCAATGGATAGCGTAAAAATAAAGAGAATTAGACAAGCTATAGAATGTACACAAGCAAAGAAGTAAAAGAGATAATTGAAACTCTAAACCTCGACGAAAAACAATTTCTAGAGTCTTTAGGAATAGGCTTGGTAAACACGAATAATGACGAGTATTGCTACTCTGTAAACGATGTGAACAGGGCTATAGCTGAGTGTCGAAAGGATTATTTATTTTGTGAACGAGTTAAGAAATTGAATTAACACGCTGTTCATAACTGCGCTAAGGGAGGGGGTACCAATAGAGAAATCTACCCCTCCTTTTTTATGCTTAATATTTAGTATATTGTAGTATGGGTAATAAGGGAAAAAGCCTAACTCCGAAACAAGAGAGATTCTGTTTAGAATACGTTAAAGATCTAAACGGAACACAGGCAGCAATAAGGTCAGGGTATTCAGAAAAGACAGCTAACAGCATATCTACAGAGAACCTTTCAAAACCTTATATTTTAGAAAGGGTCCAAGAGCTCAAGAAAGGCGCAGCCTCACGCTCTAGGATGACCACTGACGATATTATAAAAGGATTATCAGATATTGCAGAGGCAACAGATGAAAAGTCCGCAGATCGCATCAAAGCGTATGAGGTGGTAGGTAAACTTATCGGGTCTTTTGAAGAGCATAACAGACAGAAGAAGCCGGACTTAAAGGCTACGATTAAATTCACTAAGTGAGTGAAATAAGTATAAGCCACAAGTACGAGCCGTTATTTAATATCCCTCAAGGGGTAGATACATTCATTGTTACAGGTGGTAGGTTTTCAGCTAAATCATTTAATGTTTCTTTAGCACAATGTAAGTGGTCCGCAATAGACAACCATAGAATACTATCAACGAGGTATACAAACGTAAGCTCTAGAGATTCAATTATACCAGAGTTTGAAGAGAAGATACAGTTATTAGGGTTTGAAGATATATTTGATGTTCAATCTAATAGGATAGAGTGTCTTTCAAATGATTCTAAAATAGTATTCAAGGGACTAAAAACAGGAAGTAGCAACCAAACAGCCAGCCTTAAATCACTAAAAGATTTTTCATGTTGGGTATTAGAAGAAGCTGAAGAGTTAGACGACTTTGATGTATTTGAAAAGATCAGTCTTTCTATACGGGGAAACTCTAAAGAGTCAGGAGAAACTAATTTAAAAGTTTTAATACTTAATCCTACAACTAAAGAACACTGGATATATCAACACTTCTTTGAAGATCGGGGAGTCGAGGCCGGGTTTAATGGGGTGGTTGATAATGTTTGTTACATTCACACGTCTTATCTAGACTGTCTGGAGTTTGTCCCCCCTGCTATATTGGCAGACTTCGAAAGGATGCGAGTCATGAATCCTGTTAGATATAACCACATTGTTTTAGGTGGGTGGCTAAACAGGGCTCAAGGTGTTGTGTTTGACAATTGGTCTTATGGGGAGTTTGATACATCCCTTCCATATATATACGGTAAGGATTTTGGGTTCAGTGTAGACCCGACAACATTAATAAAGGTAGCAATAGACGACAAGGCCAATAAGATATACCTAAAAGAAGAGCTGCACGAGGTAGGGTTAACAACAAACGATATTGCATTGAGGTTACAAAGGATTGCTAAGAGCGACTTAATTGTTGCTGATAACGCCGAGCCAAGACTAATAAGAGAAATACGTCAGCGGGGGTTTAATATAAAGCCATGCGTGAAAGGCCCTGATAGTGTTCGTGCTGGCATTAAGAAGATGCAAGAATACGAACTTATTATAGAAGGGGTAAATCTAGGTAAGGAGTTAAACAATTACGTTTGGAACGACAAAAAGAGTAACACGCCGATAGATGCCTATAATCATTGCATTGATGCGGCGAGATATGCGATATCATTTCAGAAGCTAAAAAGCAAGGCCCCAAGAATAAGTATCCAGAATTAGTCATTTAACTTTTTGGATTAGTTATTTTTTGTGGCTAAATTCAATAATGATAAACGAAGACACTTTAAATGAGCAGGGGATAAATCTACATCATTTATTTGGATCAACAATGATTCAGATGAATGTTTGGATAGATAATCAATCGGATGCCATCCGTGCTGCGGGAAAAATATCAGAGGCCATAAAAGAAGTCAAGTGGGAGAAGAAGGAAGTTAAAAAATCAAGGCCTTGTCCTCCTCGTGATAATTCCCGATCTTATCTTTTGCTTGATACTAGAGACGCCATGATAGCATATGACATTAAGGTTAATAGGGTGATGGGCTCCACAATTGAGCAGCAGACCATATGGTCTACGCAAAGAGTAGATGAATATCTTATTCATAATACCTAGTGCGAGGCACCTTTAATGAAGGATATCGTGTACTATTAAGACAGACAATAGCACGATTAAAAAGGGCAGGGATGGCCGCCACTGCACAACTAGAGGCCACCTCGCCCAGCACTCGTTTTTTTAAAGGAATTTAAGTAATAACTAAATAGAGAGAGATGAGGAACGCATCAAAGAACACCATTAAGAAGGTGATGAGGGACGCAAAAAGGTGTCAGGATAACGGGTTATATTTTTCTGCTCAATTCCAAGGGACAGCGGAGGAGAAAGAAGAGGGTTGGGTTATAGTTGATCCTGAGGGGGAGGAACTGTGGGAGACATTTAACTTAAGTGAGATTAGATGCATGGATAAGAAAGCCTGTCCTGATCATTGGACGAGATTTGAAAAATTAGGCTACAAATGCGTAAGGGCCGAGAGGGTAACTAAACTAATTGAGGGATGATATTAGAAATTTTACATGAGCAGTTGCTAGAGTATAGCGATAAATTAATAATAGTAGAGGCTGAGATGATCAGGAAATATAGAGCTGGGGAAGATTATTCCGAAGAGGGTTCAAGGGCCCTTTACCTAAAAGCACTAAAAGAAGAATGTGTTAGAATGATGGATCAACACCAAAACAAGAAATGAATAATTGCAGCTACATAGAAGACACTAACATCCCTTGTTCAGGTTGTCCTAGATTAATAACCGCACTACATATGTGTAATTTACTTCAAGAGATTCAAAATGAACAAGAGGAAGATATTAACCAACCTAGGAAATGAAAAAGGGACTTGTAATAAAAAATGAGTGGATCGATCAGATATTCGATGATGGAAAGACGTTTGAAATGAGAAGCCGACCCACCAAGATCAGGGGTAAAATAGAATTAATTGAATCCGGAAGCGGCTTGATTGTTGGCGAGGCTCAATTGATTGAATGCTTTAAGATAAAGCACGATGATAAGTCGTTGGTAAGTTATCACAAAGTGAGAGATACGGAACTACTTAAAAAATGGTGTTGGGCATGGGTGTTAAAAGGCGCAAAAAGATATGTAGATCCTGTGCCATACGATCACCCTCAAGGAGCTGTGATTTGGGTTAATCTATAATAAACGGGAATACCGGTAGAACACCAAGCGATAATGGGGTGGGTTAAAATTAAGTAATATTTTATACTATGGAAATAATAAACAAGAATCTAGAATTAATAGAGTCCTCATGTTGGGATATATGCAACACAACAGGAGTAAAGTCAATACCTTTAAACACACTAGAGATTATAATAGATAAGTCCAGACCGTCACCAACAGGGGATGAGAAAGCAGATCTTTTTATAGAGAAGTATAACAGCACATTAGACATCTTGTTTTTATCTTGTCAAAATGTAGCAATTCAATCAGATCTAGAAGTGTGCCCTATGGTAATACTCGAGTTTTATATTAAAACCATCAAAGACAACATTTAAGCTATTTTATTTTCTTGTGTATGATACTCTCGATGAGGGCGACTAGCTTGTCCTCCGGGAGTATCACCAACGCAACACCAGAGAAGTAACCAGCGAATACGTGCCACACCTTTAACTCAAAGTGATATGTTTCATTTATAGATAAAAACATATCAGTAAAAAGAACTCCTGTAGATACTATACAGGTGAAAAAACCCATCCATGTACTAAGGTTATTCTTCACGTATCTTTTTTTAAGAGCCTTTTTACAAAATGGGATATCAATGTAGCTGTGGCAGCTCCTATTGCCGATATTAAAATAGTGAATATTATTTCCCCTCCCCAAGATAAAACAGTCCCGGTTATTGCCCCTAGGAGTACATTAAAAGATGAGGTTACACTGTCTAGTTTATCGCTCATAAATTATGTTTTTTAGCAAAATCTCTAGCGCTAAAACATGGGCAGGCCTTCATCCACTCATCCTTAGTAATTTCCCCGTCTTTGTTTCTGTCTGTACTAAAATCTCTATGCCCCACAATCTCGGCATCCTGCATTATGGATGTAGATTTTAAATACTTACAAAGTATAATTAAAGACTCTATTTGTGCTCCAGTTCTATTATCTTCTGGGCGGCCTGATTCATCAATTCCTCCAGCATAGCATATCCCAATAGACTCGCTATTGTATCCTTTGACGTGTGCCCCAGATCTTCTAAGATCTCTTCCGTGTTCAATTGTTCCATCTCTTTTTATAAAGTAGTGATAGCCAACATCACTCCATCCATTCCCTTCTACGTGCCACTTCCTAACCATGCTTATATCAACATCCATATCTCGGGTAGTGGCAGCAGAGTGTAAAACTATGTATTTAATATTCCTCAAAACATTATTCTTTGAATGGCATAAGATACAAAACATTTGATTAATAATTTGTATTTTTACAATACAATATTCTGTTATGAGCAATCCCGTTAAACTTAATGATTTAATAGATTTTAGTGATTCCGCATCGCTAGACAAAGGGATAAAGGCAATATCCACACTTAATAAGGAGCTCAAGAAAGTAGTTTCCACCCTAACTAAGGACGGCGCAAGAACGCAAAAGGAAATAAACGGGATAGGTGAGAGCATGGGGAAGCTCGCCACGAACACCAAAGAGGGGAAAGACGAACTATTTAAACTAGCGGCGGCATTCGATAGGAATGAGGAGAAGCTAAAGGAGAACAATAAACAAATAAAAGAGTATGAGAAGGTTGTAAGGAAACTAGAGAAGGAGTTAGCAGACCTTTCTAAAGCCCAAAGGGGCGCGGCTAAATCAACTAACCAACTAGAAAAGGCTATAGAAAAAAAGACCTTCGCCACAACGAAAGAGGCTAAAGAGGTAAGCAAGGTTCGATTAGAGACCCAAAAGATAAACCAAGAGAATAGAGAGCAAGCGAAGTTGTTAAGTTCAACAACTGGTGCTTATGACCGACTTAGTATACAATTAAACAAAGCTAGGAAGTCTTACAAAAATCTCGCAGCATCTGAAAGAGAAACTTCGAAGGAGGCCAAGGACCTACTAAGAGATATAACTAGGCTAGATAGGAAGTTAAAAAGCGTAGATAAAACTGTAGGCCAAAGCTTTAGAAATGTAGGAAATTACACCAGCTCATTTAATGGATTAGGTCAAAGCTTGTTGGCCGCCACCCCTATTGCTTTAGGGGCTGCTGGAGCTGTTCAATTACTGAGTGAGGGGTTACGCAAAGGGTTTACTGCCAATAGAGACTTTACCTTAGAGCTTGCTAAAGTTAGAGGGATTACACAGGCTACAACTGAAGATTTTAATAAACTAAAAGATTCTGCTTTAGACCTGGGCGGCACCACTCAGTTTACAGCCACCGCCGTTGCTGGCCTCCAAACTGAATTTGGTAAACTTGGATTTAGCACAAAAGAGATATTAAATGCAACAGAGGCTACATTAAACCTAGCAATAGCCACACAGTCTGACCTAGCGGAGAGCGCCGCGGTTGCTGGAAATGTAATTAGGGCTTTTGGTTTAGATGCTAGTGAGACAACTAGGGTGACGGATGTATTAACCGAATCCTTCACCGCGTCAGCTTTAGATATATCTAATTTCCGGGAGTCTATTAAATTAGTCGCGCCAATAGCAAAAGCGGCAAATGTAAGTCTAGAGGAGACTACCGCCCTACTTGGTAAGCTTGCAGACGCTGGTCTTCAAGGGTCGATAGCGGGAACATCATTAAGGAATCTATTAGGCAAACTAACGAACCCAACAAGTGAGTTGGCTAAAGAGCTTGGTTTTGCTGTTAAGAATGGGGATGATTTAGTTAGAGCATTCAAAGAGCTACAGAAGGGGAATATAGACCTCGCCAAAGCCACGGAACTAACGGACGAAAGAAGTAAGGCGGCGTTCTTGACTTTTGTAAATGGAATTGACTCCATAGAAGACTTCACTACACAGTTAGAGAATGCAGATGGCGCAGCTGCTAAATTAGCAGACACCATATCAGACACGCTAGATGGAGATGTTGAAAGGTTAGAGTCTTCCTTTGAGAATTTACTATTAAAAGGAGGGGGATTAAACACGTTCTTTAGGGGTGGTGTTCAATTAATCACCTTATTTCTAAATAAACTAAAGGGGTTATTCGAGCCTTTGTTTGGTGCGTTCTCTGATCTTTTTCAAGAACTAGGAAAGCTAGGCCAAGCGTTTAATTTCTTTGGTAAGGATGTAGACTTGGTTAATCTAGTACTTAATGGAGTTACGTTAAGTTTGAGGACTGCTATTTTTGTTTTAAAGTCAATAATAAACACTATAACCTTTGTCTCTTCGTCATTTAGAAAGTTAATAGACATATCTAAAACCTCAATAATAATATTCAATGATCTTACTGGGGTTATCTCTGGCTTAGTAAACTCATTTAGGTTTCTATCTAAGTTAGTTGTTTCTGTGTCTGGTAAAATAAAAGGGTTGTCCGAAAGAAATAAATTACTTTTAGACGCTGTGACCCTATTGATACTTCCGTTTATTACTTTCTTTGATGTAATAAAAAACGGAGTAGTGTTTATTAAATCATTAGTTACTGAAATATCAAATTTAATACCGTCTTTAGATGAAGTACAAAGTAAATTAGAGACCTACAGCAAGATCGCAAAGAAAGCTATAGAAATCAATAAGGATATCGCGAAATCAACAAGCCTGACAAAGGGTGTTATGGATGGGTTTGGTAAGTCTGTGTCTGTTGTAGTGGACGAAGTGACCGATGCTGATAGGGAGTTACAACCATTTATATCTTCAGTAAATAGATTGGGGGAAGCGGTTAAAGCGGTGACTGATGCTGATCTAACAAAGTTAACATTGGATCTAGACCGATTAGATGACAAGTTCTCTAAACTAGAACTAGATAGAGAGGTAAACTTTAACGCTACCTTTTCAGCGGACGAGTCATTAGTGGCTGACAATTTTGCAGACCTAGAAAAAAACATAGAGGAAGAGATTGCTAAGTTGCAAGAAAAGAAAAATCAAATCCCAGACTTCGAAAAACCGCTTATAGACGCAGAAATAAAGAGGTTGCAATTAAGGTTAAAGAACTTTGATATAATCGAAGAGATCGAAGAGCGGTCTAGGGAGAACATAGAAAGTAAGAGGTCTGAAGAAATAAGATCACAGCAAATTGAAAACGAAGAAAAGATATTTCTACTGAATGAATTTGTGCAGAAAAAGGCAGATATAAACTCGGAAGTACTAAGGAAAGAAGAAGTTTTATTAGAGGAGCAGAGAAAACTATCAGAGTTAGCGAACGAACTAGATATAATATCCCAAACGAAAATAAATGCTTCCAACCGTGAAGAAGTAAAGCAGCTTTTAGAGACTAAGAAAGCACAGGTAGAGGTTAGCCAAGCTAGAATAAAATTAATTGAGGATGAACTAAACAAGCTAGAAGAGGTTCAAGAACGGAGGGTAGAAGCCGAAGTGGAGATAAGAGATCTTAGAATTGATTCCGAGAAACTAATAAGAGAACAATCAAAACTTACAGCGGATCAACAATTGAGGGCATTAACTACAGAGTTAAGCCTACGTAAAGAATTAGCGAAGATAGAGGAAAGGAACGCGGCTAAAATACAAGAGGCCACAATCACAGGTATAGAGACAAGTATAAACGCTAGGTTTGAAGAACAGAAAGTAATAGCGGAAACCGACCAAGAGAAGAAGAAAATAGAAGAGAGGCAATTTAAAGCCCAATTAGCGCTAGTTGGGGTTGAAACATTCTTAACGTCTCTTAAGTTCTATCAAGCGAAGTCTGAGGCTGCTATATCTGCTGGTGTTGACCCGGGGCTAATAAACCCCACTCAGTTAGCGCTTCGAGATGCGTCCATCGCTATAACATCATCTATTCTATCTAGAGGGTTTTCAGATGGGGGGTACACTGGAGACGGGGGAAAGTACGAGGCGGCCGGAACAGTTCACAAGGGGGAATTCGTAGTTGACAAAGAGCACACCGCCAAATACGGTCTTAATAACTTAAGCATGGGTAGCTTTGATAGTCAAATGGGAAAGATGTTCTCCATCCCAGAAATGAACACTTCTTATGAAGAAATAAGAAAAAGCATAAACATACAAAACGTTTCCACTCAAACAAACATAGATTATGAAAAACTAGCATCAGCCATTGGTAAAAAAATGCCTAAATTGAAGATTATTGAAGATTTGGCCGGACACATGTCAATAATGAGACAGGAAGGTTCTAAATTTACAAAAACTAGATTTAAAGACAGAAATAGAGCATTATGATGATACCAGATATACAGAAGATGATGGATAACATAGGGGGTGACAAAGATAAAGTTATGTCTGAAGTCCAGAAAATGGTTGGGTCTGCTTCTATGGACAGAAAAAGGGTAGAATTTCCTGTTCTTCAATATATGCTTGATGAAAGCAACGAGTCTCTCGCTGTAAAAGAATTGATTCATGGGGATAGCGCTGTAGCGGATGTAGAGGAGAGGCAATCTATAGCATGGGTTTTTTCTGATTTAATTATTGGGGTGGAGAAATTAATGAATGACGGCAAAGAGACTTGTTTGCTAAAAACGCAATCAGAGATATATAATGTGCCGCTTCCTTATGATAAATTAAATCAACTAATTTATGGGAGTTAAGGTTGTTTTAAATAATGACATTACGGCTGGGGTAACCAGAGAGAGCACAGAGGAGATAAGCCTAGACTTTAGCTTTGATAACTTTAGTCCTAATTTTGAGATACTCGAAGATTGGCTTGCTGAATATGTAGACGTTGGGAACGGCACATCTTCTAACTCTGTTTCGTTTATTAAAGATTGGATAAAGGTTAACGGGATAAAGAACAATATACCTACGAAAATCATAGACGACAGGACCGGGGCGGTTATAATGGACGCTTTCACAGACCTTACGGACCCTACTAATCAGTACGATGAATTAAAGTGCATTTATAAACTAGCCGTAAAGAATAGAATAAGCAGTTTTGCAGAATCTTTAGAGGGTCTTAATTTAAGATCATTAGCAGATTCTAGCGCCATCTCTGGGGACGCAAAGATTAGGGTTTCAGACCTTGAGGTTTTAAAATATGTTAGAAGCCAAGTCCCTGATTTTGGTACGTCCGCTCTGCTTTCTGTTACTTTTTATTTGTTGGGTGTTCAGTTAATACAGCAGACAACAAAGGTTGTAGAGTTGTTCTCTAAAGCAGCTACTACCCCCGCGTTTGCGTTTGGGGTTGGTGGCGCGTTGCTTTGGTGGGGAATCGAGGTGATCGCTAATTTGGCAATATTGGCGTTTTTAATAATTGCAATTGTCGGACTTTTAAAGGATATTAGCGACTTAGTATTTAGTAAGCCAACTCCTGTTTATACTGTTGGCGTTAAGACGCTTTTTGAGAAAGGGTGCAAAGAACTGGGATACACTTTTGAATCTACTTTATTTGATGGGGACTACGCTAATTTACGATACCTTGCAGCTTTTAACTATGACGAATCTTCGGACGGTAAAAGGCGCGTTACTACCCCGATCAACAACCCGA
>Ga0233411_10000498_pt1 | contig 12120 bp, 11 predicted proteins | sample Na_anoxic_2_MG_FD_179799 | JGI IMG/M metagenome (GOLD analysis project Ga0233411, IMG submission 179799) | Seawater microbial communities from Saanich Inlet, British Columbia, Canada - Na_anoxic_2_MG | ecosystem: Environmental > Aquatic > Marine > Inlet | place: Canada: British Columbia...
ACGTCGCAATATTTGTTCTTCCAGGTACAGGTAAATGCTTTTTTCATTCCCCAGTTTGATTTTACCACGGCAGGTCGCGGCCAAGAAATTCAGCCAGCGCAGCATTGTGTTCCTGGTAAATTTCTGCCAGATAAGCACGATCTTGCAGCGGCATAGGTGGCTTTTGATTTGAATATCTCCCAGATACTGCTGTACTGAATCCCGCAACTTTTCTGCGCAATGCAGGAGAAAACCACCGCGTCTTGAGCAAAAGGCGTTTGGTCTGTCTCCACTTGCGCCGTAAAAATAAGGTGGATTTTGTGGAAGCAACTTGAGATGGATTAAAGCGTTGACTTGTATCTGGAATAAAGTCAGTGTCCACGCCTAGAAATCGGAAACACTCGGCTACTTGTGTTAAAGGGCTATCCTTTAATTCCTCAGTAAGGATAAAGTGCATCTGGTCAAAGTGTTCCAAAAATCTCTGGATGTGTGTGTGATAAAATCCTCTTTTCACATACCAAGCATAACCTGCTTGCGTGCGAATAGCGTCAGAAAAAGACTGCTCTGGATCTTGACCGAACGATAGGCCAAACCAATAAGCCGAGTATGCGCGTTCGACTGGGTTCCGCAACAAAAAGCACAATTTGGCGTCAGGGATCAACTTGGCCATGCGTGCGGGCACGTCTTGACCGTCCATATAAGTTGGCGAGGCTTCTCCGATTACTTTAAAGGATTCACTGCCGGCAAAGTGTTGCTCGTACCAGGCTGGCCCATGTGCGCAATTTTTGCTAAAATAGTGGGTTTCTTTTCTAGGGGCCATGAAAATGTCTGGATGTTGTGCCAGATAATGATACAGAGACGTGGTGCCGCTTCTTTGCGCTCCGCAAATGATAAAATTCGGTACAGTCATACTCGATTCCTCTGGCGCAAGAGTAAATAATGCTCCGCTTCAAAAGCGGAGTCGCAGTACAAAGCGACCAAAAACTCTTAAAATGACGAGTGCAAAGTAGCGTGCAAACCAAAGCTTGTTGGGAGCGACGTTGCGCGCAAACCAGTAGCGGTCCTTGAGATTGAAATGAGACCGTAGATCGAAAAAATATTCTCTCCAATCAGAGAGTGTATAGTGCTCGCGATCATTGATGCCCGTTTTGTCTCCAACGTGACTGCTGAGCACCGCATCATAGCTGACAAACAAGGGATACCCAAACTTGAGATTAGCGCGTGAGGGCAATTCGGGGTCGCCACATTGCTTGAAATGCGCCTCGTCGTAAAGCCCCACTTTTCTAAACATCTCGCTAGGAAACAGCGTGCCGCGCCCCGTGAGTTTGGACACCGCGACGGTATGCCCGCGTGGAAATTCGTCAAGGCTTTTCCCCTTATTCAAGACCTTGCGTTTGACCGTCTTCCAATTAACGCGTATGCCCCCGCTTTTGATGATTTCTGGCTGGTCCATTGTGGTCTCTACAGAGCCAATGAGCGCGCCAGGATGCGCCTGGGCGGCGTTCAACAGTCCAGAGAGGTAATTGGGCGGCACGATCAAATCGTCGTTCAAGGACAAAATATAATCATCCGGCCGGCACACACTCAAGGCGTGGCGTATGCCTGTGTTGATAGAGCCTACCCACCACAGGTTTCCATCTCCGCGCAACAGCACGGTATCCGGGAACTCTTGCTGGATCATCTCGCTAGTGCCGTCGGTGGAGCCATCATCCACGACGATGACGGTAAAATCGCGCATGTCTTGTTGTCGCAAACTCGCCAGGCAACCGCGTGTTAGTTCTTTCCTGTTATAAACAGGGATTACGACGTAAATTGCCATCTAGTGTACTCCTTTGGTAGCGCCCTTGCTCAAGTGGTAGCGCCCGCTGCTTGATGTTCTAACAAATCTATCGGGTGTGAAGCAGATAAAACTTGATGCCCAATCAAGATAATGCAATACGTAAACATCATGGCACTATTGCTCATTGGATACTTGATAAAACAGAGGATGTTAAGCGCAAGGAACATCAATGCCCGCGTCCAACTAATTTTCATTCTCAGCGTAGCGCGCCCAATGCGCACAGGGAACGCCAAAACGGAAAAGAAGCATATACTCAACAACCAACCTATCAGGCCAACTTCGGCGTAAAATGTAAATGCGTGGCCCCAGTCTCCGATTGTCCTTTCACGAGTGGCTGTGTCATAGTTCACCCCTGGGCCATCACCTATCCACCTGATAGGCTCGTGCAAATAGTAATAGATTGCGGCTTCTCGCGCATGACTGCCCCTGAAAAAAGATTCCTCATTCACATCTCCTTCAAATATCAAGAACAATTTGGAGAACCTGGCCTGGGTATGGACCAGGGGTGCAAAAGTCATCACGCCAGACTGAAAGAGTGCATTGATCAAAACAACAACTGCAATTGCCGAGACGGCAGTGGTCATTAAGGTTGTGATTCGCAAGTGAGAAAGGATGAACATAGCCCACACCAGCGCAACAGTTATGTGTTGGATTTGTGAATTGGCGAACAAGACTGTCAACGTCAGCCATACTGCCACGAGCCATTTTTTCTTGACCAGGGCTTGAACGCGACGATCAAACAGCAACAAGATTAACAGTGAGGTGAGACAGAACGACATCGAAGAATCGCCTGTAAATGACCCTATGCCAAAATCAGCCGCCGAGAGCTGCCCTGTAAGAGAACCAAATTTCAATCTGGCGGGAAGCCAGGGGTAAGTAAACCTCTGCAACACAATCAGGGGCAATTGGAAAACTGCAATGATGTACAGGTAACGCAACACTTTTTCTGCGCGCGTCTGGCTGTTGATGAAATGCCACACCAGGTGATATATCAGGTAGGCGATGATGGGAATGCGTACAAAAGAGATAAACTTTGTTAAAGAAACCTGGTTGATCCAGGCGGACAAAAAAATGACAGCACACAGCGCAGCCGTCGTAGCCATCAAGGCAATGTTCTTGACCAGGGAGCCATAGAAAAAAAGCGATAGCAAGCTCAAGGCTACGACGGCTACTCCCAGGCGGTACTTGCCCAGGGTTGCAATTACCAGAAAACGGCTCAGAAAAAGGTAGCACAAGGCAAACATCAGCCAAAACGCCAACGCGCTGACGTTGATTTTTATCTGACGACCAGAAAATGGCGTTGCGCCTGACAGTCGTTGACTGGGCTGAACAATTCGGGACATATCTCGTTACATCTCACTTTTCTTCAAGGCGCTGCAAGGCGTCCTTGACGCGTTTGTTATCTGGAGCGAGTTTGAGCGCCTGTTGATAAGCGGCCAGCGCCTCGTCTGGCTGGTTGGCCCATTCATAAATTCGTCCAGCTCGAATATAATAGCTCAGATTGGGTGTGTATGTCAATGCCAAAGCCTGTTCAACAGCGGCGACCGCCTGCTCCTGCTCCTCATTCAGATAATAGGCCCAGGAGATTTCGTAATAAACGGCGGCATATTCGGGATAAAGTTCAATGGCTTGCTGGTACGATTCCAGCGCCAAGGGCAATTTCCCGGCAGAGCGCGCCACGTTTGCTCGCGCCACGTACCACCACTCTGTATCAGATTTGCGCGCAATGGCTTTAGAATACCACGTATAGGCGCGCTCGTACTGCTTTTCACGCGCCATGATCTGGGCCATAGTAGCAAAAGACCAGGCCAGGTCCTCGTCCAACGCTATGGCGCGCTGGATGACGTCGGTTGCGGCCTCTAGGCCCTCTCCGCCATAATACAAAGCCATACCCAGGCCGGTCAGCAATGATGGATCGTCCGGAAATTCGGACAATGCTGTTCTGGACGTTTGCACCGCCGCCTGCCATTGCTCTCTGGCGCGCAGGCTGTGGGCTAGACCTTGCCACCAACTCAGGCGCTGTGAATGCTCCGGAAAACTATGCAATGCCTGCTGCCATACCTGAAAAGATGCAGCATAGTTTTTTCGCTCTTGCAACAAGCCAGCCCACGCATTGGCGCTGGCGGCGAGGTCCAACTGTGCAGCGCACTCGTACCAGATCAGAGCTTGTTCCCACTGTCTTTGCTCTATCATATTCTCGCCAAAAACGAGCAGGCTCGCAGCCGAGATTTGCGCATCCTGCCAGGCGGCGACCGCTCCTGCCTTGTCTCCTCGCGCCAACAAGTTAAACCCCTGGCCGCGCCTGGCAGCCTGGTATGTTTCGGCGTATTGGGCCGCTTGCTCAAACAATCGTTCCGCCCGTTGGCTATGTGCAACCGCGGCCGGCCCTGACGCGGCAAGCTCTGCCTGGCTCAAGTTCACAAAGCCCAGGTTCAGGTAAAAATGGGCCAGTAAACTAGGTCCCAGTACCACCAGGGCAAGTATAGAGATCAATAGCAGGAGAACTAGTTTATGCATAATCAGCAGTGTTTTTGCTTCATTCGTTTCTATCCACGGTGACAAGTTCAAACGGCAGACAAGACCTCTGTCAAAACACTCTTGCCTTGCGTCTGGCTGGCGCGGGCCGGTTCAAGCGCGGCCTCTCCAACGTGGGATAATTGACGCAACGCCTCGTACCAGGCCCCCCAATCATCCTCGACGACTGTAACCCCCGCTATAGGGTCCATGGTCATCATTGGGTGCTGCGAAACGAGCACCGGAAGCCCTGCCAGGGCCAACTCGGACAGCCTTGTCAGGGCGCCAAAACCAGAACGTTGAGGGATCAACACTCCGCACACGCTTGATAACAAGTCGTCTAGTTCCGCTTGTTCTACCCAGCCTCGAAATTCGAAACCTGGTGACTGGGAGCCGTTCTCCCCGGCAAACACCTCTGTTCCTTTTCCCACGACAACCACCCGGACGCCTTGCGGCAGGCCAGCACGGCGCGCGTGATCAAAGAACCATCGCAGTGACGCTTTTGTGGCCTTGTGCTTCGCCGTCCCCACGATGAGAAAAAGACCAGGAACGATACGATTTTGTTCGCGCTTGGCTCGAATAGCCTCCAGGCCCTGCGCAATCTCGCCCACGGGCTGATAGGGATAGTACCTGGCGCTGAGGCCCAGCCCCCCAATCAAGCCCGCCTCAACTTTCGAGATAAAGAGGCGCTCCGCACAGCGGCCCAGGATGGAAAATTCGTCGGCGAAATCAACTAGACGAACAGAATTGTAAAATCTAGCATCTATCCTTAGTGCCCCTGTGTCAAAAGACTCGATGTTTTGTGGGCAGATAACGGTTGGAATATCATATTTCGTATTCAGCGAGATAAGGTCAGAGAACCTGACGTCTTCCATCACGCACACTGCCGGTCGCGGCGCTGCGCGCGCGATTCGTTCATAATCCTCAAGCAATCCAGGTACCACAAAGTGACCGGCGTAAAGCCCTTCTCGAACCAGGATTTTACGCGGATTGCGATACCATAAGCGCAGGCGGTGTCGCAACTTCCACCATAGCACCGCGTGCCGTCCGCTAGAGGGAGCGACACGCGGTCGCCAAGGCGAAGCCAGGACTCTGGTGACGTTTTCTGCCCCAAAGGCCTTGATACAATCCCACTGGAGCTGGTAGGTCCGGTGGTTCCCACCATGCCCGGTCGCTAAAGGCTCAAAGCGGCTCAGAATAATCACGTGTGTCACAAGCTTGCCTCAGACAATGTCTGTCCTACTGTAGCTGCTCAAATGTTCTCCATCAACCGGGTCACAATCATTTCGCCAGGTGACTTTGTGTCTAGTGTTGATCAATTTTCAAATACCGTGTCACTGAGCGCTTGTAGAAAAGCCCGACCAAATCTCTGGTCGGGTTCCAGGTAATTGCCTTCTGCCCACTCATTCCAGGATTTGACAAAGACCATTTGTTTGTCGGCCTCTCTGTGACAGACCTGTTCAATCGCTTGTTCCAAATGCGTGGCAAATAATGTTGGCGTAGAATTATGAAACACAAAACCATTGACGCCACTCCTGGGAGTGTTATCCCAATTTGGAATGACGCAAGGATACAAATCTTTCGCCAATGGGGGAAGCATGTGTTTGATGGCCTTGCGGTATGAGTAGATGTCAGGTTTAGCTGTTATTTTTTTATACAACTGCTTGAATCCCAAGTCTCTGTTGATCAATCTTTGGCAGGCCCTGTCAATACGGCCTAGTTTATCCAACCTGGCAAGCGCCATAGCGGGATTACTGTGTACAGCAGCGTCAAAGCCATGCGTTCCAGGGTCCCACGACCACCCGCCAACACCGATAAAATATAGCCCCTTTAGCCCTTGTTGTAGCGCAAGTTCCCGCCAGCAGTCGGTGAACTGTCGCGGGTTTGGCAGGCCACGCGGATTGTAAACCGCAAATACTGGTTTTTGTGCGACTGTGATATAACGTTGGTCTCCAAAAGCCTCCAGGAGCGCATAAAAGTGCGCCTTGTAATCCTGTAGGCCAGGATAGGTCTGTTCCACCAATATGCGATTTGGCGCTCCGTGCCAGATTCCAGTCCAGCTTTGATTGGCCCAGGCCAGGCAAAACGGCAGGTCTGGCTCGCTTGATTTCAAGACCTCGTTGAATGGTCTTTCTAATAAACGCTTTCCGGCAAACCAATAGTGCCAGTAACAAAATCCCTCTATGCCATATTCCCGCGCCATTTCCGCTTGCGCGAGCCGCGTTTCTGGGACACGCAAGTCATAAAACCCCAGGTCTGCCGGAACGTGGGGTTGATGGTGTCCCCGAAAGAGCGGCCTGGCCTGCGCGACGTTCGTCCACTCGGTAAAACCCTTGCCCCACCAGGCGTCATTTTCGGGGATGGGGTGGAACTGGGGCAAATAAAAGGCTATGAGACGGCATCTTTTCCTAGTATCCCCGGCACTATGTACTGACATACGACTTTATTCCGGTCCATCTTTGGGTAAACGCTGCCTGCATATCCGCGCCATAAAAGTGCCTTACGTACCTCGAAGCGTAAATTCTGGCGCACACGGCTTCAGGGATACGCAAGTTTTCCAGCACGAACTGGTTCTCTTGAGCGTGCCCTTTTTCTTGCGCGACGTTGGACCTGAACATCTCGATTGGTTTGTCCAACTCTAGAAACGTGGTCACAGCCTGGCTGAAATTGTGATTCAGGTCTTCCAGTCTCAAAATCAATACACTGACATTAGCCTCGCGAATAATACTAAAACCACGCTGCCGGTCAAAAGGATGCGCATAAACGTCAACGCCAAACACGACTTTTAATTCTCTATCAAACCACGTAGATACGTAACTGCTCGATTCGTCGTAATCAGCGATCGTTTTTGTCAAGCGCGCCAACGCGGCTTGTTGATTGACCTGACCACGCTCAATCAAATCTGGATAGTATCTTGCCACGTTTTGGAAAAAATTCGAGACCTCCCAGCCAATGGGTTCTCTCACCAGCGTTATGATCTTCCATTGCGCCTGGGCTTGGGCTATTTTCTTGCTCAACGCCTTGCTAAAGCGCAGATGATAGGGCACATGGGAATTGTTCAAGCTGCGGGCATACGCTTCGGCGCTCTTGATCCCATCCTGGGACAAGAAATGAACGTGATAAATGGGATGTTGCACGTTCGCCTGTCTGAGTGAGCGACAAATCGTGGTCGAGCCGACTTTGCCCATCTGGTATACGAGAACCGGAGGGTTGGCGTCAAAATTTTGCGCGTTGAGTTTGACGATATCCACAACTAGACGTGGATACAGTCTCTTTGCAAATGCCTTGAACTTCATACACTCTCCAGCAAAACACAAACGTGCCACGTTCTAAAATGCTCACCAATCACTACCACTTTCATAGCCTAGTTTCACCAGCACTTTGTTATAGTGCTCCTTGAAATATGCGCGGTGCTCTTTTGAAAAGTGATTGACCCAGTCTCCCGCTATGCCCTTACGGTAATGATTGTGGACATTCTCTTCACCAGGCTGTCTACCCTGCGCCTTTTGGGAAAATTGGTGCTTGTAAACTTGACCTAACAAACTCTCAGCAGAGATTTTACTTCCACCCAGGCGCAAGCGCGGCAGTATCTGCACTTTCCGACGCGCCTTGACGACAGCACTGTTTGCAACAGAGCTAACAGGATAGAACAATCGCCTTCTGAATGAAAATGTTGTCTTGTCCAAAAGGCCCAGGAAATCAAAAATCGTCAAGAATCCCTGGTAAGGATTCACCGTCAAGTTTTCCATCTTTATTTCGAGGATATTAGGGCGAGAATAGTCCCAATCGTACATGATTTCAAATTGTAGTTGCCTACCCTTGATAACAAAAAGCAATCCCTCGTCCTGCGATAGCCCTTTTAACTCTTTACGCGCTGCGGCAATCTCTGGCATATAATCTCTGACAGGGTGGCTATGGAGGTGTGAAAAATAGGCCGACACACAGATATCGCGTGGGTCTCGAATGACGTGAAAACCCTTGTAATCATCCACCTGTGCTACGTAATGAGGTGCGGCGGTAGTATAGCCTAGAAAGTCAATTTTGTTTTCCTTGACAAATGCGCTCAAGTCTTGCTTCGATGTTTTCAGTTTTTGATTGAAAGCCTTGGCGAAATTCAAGCCCAGATCGTCGCAGGCTCCCTTGAGAATAGCACTGATCCATTGCGTTGCGCATTTGTGATGCCCAAAATAGGTATATAACCCTGAATACTGTTCCATTTTCTCCCTCACCATTCTGCGACCCTAGTCAAAATCTTCAATGGTGTCCGGTGAGTCGCCACTATGGTCGCTCAGAGATAACCGAGCCGTGCCATCGTCGGACCAGCGATAGCCATCACTGTTGCTAATTCCTCGTCCGATAGCCCGCTTTTATATTTGCCAATGTTGGCAGCGCGTATCATTTCCTTAGGAAAACCAGCAGGCTCTACTCCCAACACCTGCCCCAACGCCTGAAGCACTGGTTCTGGTTCCCAGACAAAATCTTCGTAACGGATGATGTGCAATTCGTCAGCATGGCGCTCCATTAATTCTATAGCTTGTACCCAACGCCTGGCTATCTTGGCGGCCGTATCCCAATTTTTGACAAACGGCCTGCCGCGCCACTGGGTACGCACCCTTTGCAAGGTAGAACTGGTCACGTCGCGACAATCACGATAGATAATCACCCGTACCAACCCCTCTATATCAACCAGTTCGTCAAGCAAAAATACATAGTAGGCTGTCTTGTCACCGACTATCTGTATTTTAGGAAAGACACTCTGGAGCGCAGCCTCGACGGTTAGCGCATCAACTTTTCCGTTCTGATGCCTACGCACCGCCAGTAAATAACGCGCGACAAAGGCATAACTCTGAAGCACGTACCGCAAGCGGTTCTCTTCCTTCCCTTGCACGAGGAAAGATTGGTTCCTGCGCCGCCAACATCTTTGAAAAAGCTGGCGACTGTAGCCGGTATAAGACTTGTCCAAGCCCCTGAAATTGCCAAACTCCATCGTCATGCTAATGTCAGGATGCGCGTGACATAGATTTCGGAGCAGGGTTGTGCCAGAGCGGATGTGTCCACCAATGATCAAAGCCATAAGCGTTACTTGCCAATCGTACCCGATCAAATTCGATTTTCTAGCATCTAAACCCAAACAGATTCAGTTGCAGATCATACAATCGTTTCTGTCGTTCTTTTTTTATAAAGGGATGCAGAATTGGATTTGCTTCCCTGATATGATATCTGAATCCTGCGTTCTGGAGAATGCGCAGTATTTCATGCAAGGTTTGGATTTCTTTTCGATCACCATGATACTCGATAAAAAAATAGTTGACAGCATCAAGGTTGTTTTGGCAATCCTTGATAACTTCATACTCGGCTCCCTCGATGTCTATTTTTAAAAAATCGATTTTTTGATTCATGAAATCGTCCAGACGTACAGTTGGCACGCGTATCAAGCCCTTTTCTTGATCCTCGGTCATCACTCTGCCGTCGCCAGCCCCAGTAGACCGAAAAGCCAACTCTCCATTAGAGGTCCACACTGCATTTTGATAGAGTTCAACATCTGTGAAACCAAAACGTCTCACATTACGCTGGAGCACACTAAATATTTCTGGGTCTGGCTCAAAAGCCACTATCCTTGCTTCTGGATAGAGATACTTGAAGTAGATGACACTCAAACCGATATTAGCTCCGCAGTCAATAATCAGAGGACAAGTCTTATCAACAGAAAATTTATAAATCTGTTCCAAAAAGATTTCCCGATAGCCACGCAAATAACAAAAAGGATCCGTTAGCTCGATTTTTTTCCCCAGAAGCGAGGACTGGGTATGCCAATACCTTGGAGCATATTCCAGTCTCTTTAACTCCCACCACTTTACTCCAAAGTTGTCTTTCGAGAATCGCCCATTCACTCTTTGCTTTACGGAACGTTTTACCTTTTTAACAAAATGACGAATATACATGCGTAATAATCCCATGGAATCTATTAGCTTTGATCGGTTTTCTTGACAGGAATCCAAGCTTGTTTTTCAAAAGAATACGTTTTTATCAAACGCGCCGGAACTCCCGCTACCATCGAGAAATCAGGAAACGAGTGTGTAACTACTGCGTTAGCTCCAACCACACAGTGTCTACCCAAGGTGACCCCGGGTAAAATACAAGCACGATAGCCAACAAAAGTGTATTCTCCTATATGCACACCACCTTTGCTAATGAGCTTTTGCTTACCAACCGCCCCACTTTTGGGATCATGCCCATGTACATGGTCTGAAATGTACACAAACTCGCTCAAGACACAAAAATCTCCAACTGAGACACGTGAAATGCAGGCCATGCACACACCATATCCAATAAATACATGATTCCCAATCACCAAGCTAGGAAAAAAGTGTTCACCTGCATAAAAATCGTACGCACTGAGTCGCACGCCCTCGCGGATTGTTGTTTTATCACCAACCCGAATAAAAGACGCTCCATTTATCTGTCGCGGTGGATGTAACGTCGCATTTTTCCCAAGCTCAATTCCATAAGAAGGGTTGAACGAAAAACGACGCAAGATTGTTCGTGCAAGCTTGGGCAACAAATAGCGCAAGCGAGAACTTCTGTTACTTGACACCTTTCCACCTCAAACAATCCATCCGCTGTCGAGTTTTCCAACAGGAAACTGGCACACAAATCTCGACAAATTAAGGAATTGCGTGTTTCCCTGTCCGTAATTGTCTCAAACCATCCAACAACATCAAGGCTTTGCTACGTTCCAGCAAGATCAATACTCCCACATATACGGACGAAAAACTCCCTGTTTTGACTATTACGATAACACCATCAGATCCCGCCACGCCAGGTAAGGTCATTGCGGCATAGCCGATCACCAAACCCAGGGCGACGGCCACCGTTGGGACAGCAAAGATGTCCCAGAGCGAAAAATCTACGAACGCCCGTGCTTCCCAATATAGAATCGCGATACCTACAAGCAACATCACATCTACAGCCAGCGCCACTCCCATAATGCCCCACCGCGGTCCCAAAGTGAGCAATCCGATAATCATCACCACCAACTGGATAGCACGCGCGCGAATGATTCTTTCTGGCGCGCCCGAAGTGGTGATTATGAACGCAACCATCAACTTGATGGGGTCCAATAACGTGTACATCAGCATCAGCCGAAAGGCATCTAACATAGGGAGCCACTTGGCGCCAAGCACAAGGCGAATAAACTCTGGCGCGATCAAAGCAAGAAGCCCGGCAAACCAGAAATTCGCCCGAATCATCAAGGCATTGACCCAAAAAAAGGCTCTTGAAAGACCCTCACGGTCGTCACGCAGTTGAGCATACGTGCCGGCGATGACCTTGTTGAGAGGCGCAGCCAGCGCACGGCGCGGGTAGGTAGCAAACTTGTAAGCTCGACTGTAATATCCCAGTGCCGCATCTCCCAACACAGCGCCCGTCCAGACGTCATCCACCCGATCCAAGGCTTGTCCAAGCACACTGCCAGTAAATACTTTACTCCCAAAGCCCAGAAAATAACGGACCATCGCCGGATACCATCCAAAACGGGGACGCCATACCGGTCGGATGCCGTACAACACAATCACTTTTAAAAGAGCAAATATAATATTGTTAGCAAGTAAACTCCACAAGCCAAAACCGTACCAGGCCAAACCAATGGATACCGCTGTAGCGGTCACAGCGTTGACGGTGTTCAATATAGCTATTCTGCGGAACTGCACCCGCCTGGTCAATATAGCTTGCGGCGTGTTAGTCAATTGGGAAATAAAGGCCGTGCTGAGGATGATTCCAAAGACCCA
>Ga0233411_10000501_pt1 | contig 12050 bp, 11 predicted proteins | sample Na_anoxic_2_MG_FD_179799 | JGI IMG/M metagenome (GOLD analysis project Ga0233411, IMG submission 179799) | Seawater microbial communities from Saanich Inlet, British Columbia, Canada - Na_anoxic_2_MG | ecosystem: Environmental > Aquatic > Marine > Inlet | place: Canada: British Columbia...
TCCGGGAGGGGTCCAGACAAGCTGCAAGCATTTGATATAACTGGATTCCGGCTTTCGCCGGAATGACGGGAAATGATGTTTTTCGACTTTTTACGAAACCGTCAAGTTTTAATCCTCGAAATATTCAATATGTTCCTGAGGTTAAAATTTTCGCCTTTTCCCGCGGCAAGCTCGAGGACTTGGACTTTTGATCTTGACCAAAATCGGGCATTTTTCAAAGGTCTTGTGACCTCAATGTCTCTGTGGTGAGATAACAGTCCATGTTTACAGCCCTTGCTTTTGGGGTTGTAACTAACTGAAACTGCATTTAGAGGAGGAAAAATCATGGCCAGCAATTATAGTGGAAAAACAGCATACACTTGGTTTATAGCAATTGCTGTTTGTTTATTGTTTATCGGTGGTTGCGCAGGGCCCGGGTTAAAAAATAAGAAAAGCAGCCTTCCCAAGGCCCAGAAATCAGTAAACACGAAGAAAACGCCTATGCCGGTGTACTATGATTTCGGAGATATACTTATACCTAAAGAGCTGAAATTGCAAAAAAAGTCATCTTTTGTTTATGCAGCATCAGGAAGGATAGCAGGTGTACTTTCATTCAAGGCCAACGTTGAAGTATCTTCATTAATCAAATTTTTTGAGACGAGCATGGAAAATGACAATTGGGAGCTGATCAGTTCATTTAGATCACCACGCTCCCTGCTGCTGTTTCGAAAGAAGAATGTAACGTGTATGATTAATATCACGGAACTGACATTTAGTACTATAGTAGAAATTTGGGTAGCCCCGTAAATGCATGCCGGGTTCATGAAAAGGCTTGACAGGAAGAAGCCTGCCCGGGAATCCTGGCATGGAATTTGGGAGACTGAATTAGACGAATTGTGAATTCAATTAACATTAGATAAAAGGAGGAAAAAATGTTTCAGATATTAGATGGAAGCGAAGGTAATGTAGTGGGAGTTGAGATCAGCGGCGAATATACAAAGGAAGATGTGGAGGAACTAAAAAAAATATTTGAAGGCAGGATTGACGAAGGTCATGACCGTATAAATTTCCTGTGCAAGATTGACAAACTGAATATGGGTAAAATTCACATAAGTGCTTTCATAGATGATGCCATGTATGCACTGAAGCATCTGGACCAGCTTCGTCACATCGCAGTTGTAGGAGACAGCAAGATCGAAAAGGTCCTTGTTGAAATGGACAATAAACTGTTCGGGAAGAAGAAAGAGGGTCTCATTGAGAAATACTTTAACGTGGCGGATATAGACAAGGCATGGGGATTTGTTCGCAGTTAATCCTCCCTTTCTGTCTTTCGTTCAGACACTGATTTACTTAGTGCCCCTCCATAAATGTCCATTTTCTCCTGGATGGGCACTACTTAATCAATGAAAGATTGAATTCTTCTACCATGCCTCTTTCAAGCCGGTCACCTGTCTTGTGAATAAATATCTCCCCCGTAACACCGATATTTGCTCTCAAAAGGTGGCCGCCCATAACCGAACCGTCTTCCAAACCCAGGACGGTGTGAAGGTGAATAACGGGGTTGTCGCCTTCCCAGCTGATGCTGCCATTTAGTGATAACATCTCTACCGCCTCTTTCAAATTTATCTCCTTGTAGCTTTTTGATTCTATTTGAAAAAAAGCGATTGTCACATCCTTGATAACACCAAGCCCGGTGACAAATGCTCCTGGGAGTTTCAGGTCATGTGCTGCCTGTTTAAGTCTCTCATGTATCGGCTCTCCTTTCTCAAGGATCAAGGCCGTAACGGAACCGTCAGAATGTATCTTCATAAATTGACCTCCTTGCAACAGCATAATAATAAGGCAGGCTGCCTAATCGAAGCCGGCATGCCGACAAAATCCTGGACTCTCAAATAAGGTAAGGTGCTGATATATTATTATAAAGTTTAATAATGTACAATGAGTTTTATTATAATAAACAAGGTTTAGGAAATCAATCATTTTCAAAGAAGGTATCAAACAGAAAAATGTGTGAAGTATCTACATCGACAAAAGCTGTTGCAGAAAAATCCCGGCATGTGTGGATTGATAAACAATCCATTGCCCGGTTCTCCCAGGGTTTTTTTTCGGGGAAAATCAAAGTTCCGACCTGGAACTCACGCTACCACTTCTACGATGGAGGTGAAGAAACAGTCGCATATCTTATTGTATTGGATAGCCTTAATTTCTGTTTCTGGCCTCCATTGGGAAAACCAAAATGGGAGATTGACTATAAGTCAGAAAGGCTTTCAGGCTATTATGCCCTCGCCGCCTCCCTTAAAAAAGCAATTGAATCGGGGGTTCCCATCACAAATGCCAGGTATCTGTCCGAACTCACTGCAGATAAACTGAAACAGGTTTTGGGTGGACGAGGAGAATTACAGCTCCTGAAAAATCGGCTTCAAATCCTGAATGAACTGGGTTTCGTGCTGATAAATGAATATGGCGGGAAGGCTTGTAAGTTTGTGGAACTCTCTGAAAACTCGGCAATAACTCTCTCCCGGCTGTTAGCTGAAAAATTGGTTTCCTTTAAAGACATCGCAGAGCACCAGGGGGACAAAGTCGTTTTCTATAAGCGGGCACAGATATTTGCTGCCGACCTCTATGGTGCATTCAAGGGCAGAGACTGGGGAAGTTTTACAGACATGGAAAAGCTTACAGCCTTTGCTGATTATAAATTACCACAGGTTCTGCGTCACCTGGGAATCCTCTGTTACGATCGCACCATTCAAGAGAAAATTGATCAAAAGATTTTCCTTGATGCAGGAGGTCCCGAAGAAGTTGAAATAAGAGCAAACACCATCTGTGCCGTTGATTTGATCCGGCAGGAACTCAATCGTATGGGAAAAGCCCTGAAAGCGTTTGAAATCGATTGGCTCCTGTGGAGTATGGGACAGGATCCTGAGTTCAAGTTAAAACCTTATCATCGGACATTGACCATTTATTATTAATGTTCTCATTTAACTTAATTGCAAAAGAAGGAGATGCTCGCGCCGGGAGGTTGATTACACCTCATGGCAGCATTGAAACACCATCATTTGTCGCTGTGGGTACTCAAGCGGCAGTTAAAGGTGTTTCGGAAGATGATCTCAAGGAGATCGGAACCCAGATTATTATTGCCAATGCCTACCATCTCCACCTCCAACCCGGTGAAGAAACAATAGAGAAAATGGGAGGACTTCACAGTTTTATGAATTGGAATGGGCCACTGATGACTGACTCCGGCGGCTTTCAGATTTTTAATCTTGGCGCTGCCAAAGAACATGGGGTTGGGAAAATTGCATCGATCTTCCCGGATGAGCAAAACCGTGGCGGACATTTCAGTTCGAAAAAAAGGAAATCATTGATAAAGGTCGGTGAGGATGGAGTAGAATTTATCTCATACTTAGATGGCTCTAAACATCGCTTTGTGCCCGAAGGAGTAATTGATATTGAGCGCAGGCTTGGTGCTGATATCATTCTTGTCCTTGATGAGTGCACGTCACCGCTACACGATTACAAATACACCCGAAATGCCATGAAACGGACCCACAACTGGGCTGCTTGTGCATTTGAAAAATTTAAAAGCATTTCAAGTCCTCAAGCGCTCTTCGGGGTCGTACAGGGAGGTGCACACAAAGATTTAAGAGAAAAAAGTGCTTCATTCATTGGAAATATGGGTTTTGACGGCTATGCCATTGGTGGTTCTCTCGGAAGATCCAAGGATGACATGCATCAGGTCCTTGAATGGACGACCCCTCTCCTGCCTTACGATAAACCACGACACCTTCTGGGTATTGGTGAGATAGAAGATATATTTGAAGTGGTGGCGCGTGGAATCGATATGTTTGACTGCATTGCACCTACACTCATGGCTCGTACCGGGACACTTTTTGTGAAGTCGGCAAAACGGTTTAGAATTCATATACTTAACTCTAAATTTAAGGATGATTCAGGTTCGATTGAGGAATGGTGCAATTGCTACACATGTTGTAATTACTCAAGGGCATACCTAAGACACCTGTTTCAATCTAAAGAGCTGCTGGCAGTACAGTTGGCAGCTATTCATAATCTATCATTTGTTGAATCTCTGATGTATCAGATCCGTACGGCCATCAAAGAAGGACATTTTGCAATATTGAGAGATGACTGGCTTTCCTCGAATGGTGAAAATTTCTCATAAACCAGTTAAAATATAAGGTTCTTCTCCAATTTAGTTGGAGAAGAGGGTCCAAGGGTCCAAGGATTCAAGGGGTCAAGGGAAGGAACAGACACAACCGATCTTCTTATCTGTGAAGTTAGGCCGTATCTTTCTTCCTTTGGGAATTTTGCTGTTATTCTGTATATATCTAAACAGGATAAACTCGTAAAAAGTCGAAAAATGCCATTTTCCGTCATTCCGGCGGAAGCCGGAATCCAGTGTTTTAAGGAACTTATGATTGACCTGGACCCCTCCCGGACTCGATCCGGGATCTGCCGGGGTGACGACTTTTTACAGGACTGTCAAACAGAGTTCGTATGATTTTTGCCAGACTTTCAAATCTTTGTAATTCTCTATCATTTTTATCCACCTGTTTTGTGGAGGATCACTTGAACCCTTGAATCTTTGACTCCTTGTACCTTTCTTTGTAGTTTTTTAGCATTTCACTTGACTCCTTGAATCCTTGACCTCTTGAACCCTCCTATTTAATTGTAGATAATTCATCTATTTTGCCTTAATTAACTACAACTAATCGGGAGATGATCCAAATATAAGTGGACATTAAACAGAAAAAAGTGTAAATTTTAAGGTTAATCTAATAAAGAGGTGTTGGTAAATGGTAAAGAGTGTAAAACTGATTGTCGATGAAAATACATATGATCTACCTGTTGTGACAGGCTCCGAGGGAGAAAATGGTATTGATATTTCTAAACTCCTTAAAGAGACCGGGCTTATTACCCTTGATACAGGTTTTGCAAATACGGGTAGCTGCCGCAGCAGCATCACGTTTATGGATGGAAAAAAAGGGATTTTGAGGTACCGTGGCATCCCGATAGAGCAACTTGCAGAACGTTCAAAATTTGTCGAGACCGCATATCTGTTAATCAACGATACCCTCCCTACGAGAAAAATATTGAACCGTTTCTCTGAAATGTTAAATGACCATTCCCTGGTCCATGAAGACATGCGAACCTTTTTTGAAAACTTTCCGAGAAGGGCCCATCCCATGGGCATCCTTTCCTCTATGGTTAATGCGTTACGGGCATTTTACCCTGAAACCCCAGAGAGGTCTGAAGAACAAGAGATAACCATAATTTTTGCCAGGCTAATTTCCAAGGTAAGGACAATGGCTGCCATGTCCTACAAGATGTCCATGGGACACACCATGGTATATCCTCGTCATGACTTGTCTTATTGTGCCAACTTCCTGAATATGATGTTTGATTCTCCTGTCCGGCCCTATGTAATTGATGACGATCTGGTAAAGGCCCTTGAAGTCTTCTGGATTCTGCATGCTGACCATGAGCAAAACTGCTCAACGGCAGCGGTTCGATTAGTAGGTAGTGCTCGTGTTAACCTCTATGCAGCCATTTCCGCAGGCATTTGCGCCCTCTGGGGCCCGTTGCATGGAGGGGCTAACCAGGCTGTGATTGAAATGCTCCTGCAGATTCATGACAACGACGGAGATTTCAGGCCATTTATAGCCAGGGCAAAGGACAAAAAGGATCCATTCCGTTTGATGGGATTTGGGCACAGTGTCTATAAGACCTATGACCCGAGGGCCCGCATTTTGCAAAAAACGTGCAACAAGGTTTTAAAAAAACTAAGGCGGGATGATCCTCTGTTGGATATTGCCAGAAAGTTAGAAGAGGCTGCTTTAAATGACGCTTACTTCAAAGATCACAATATCTACCCTAATATTGATTTCTATAGCGGGATTTTCTTAAGGGCCATGGGTATCCCTCTTGATATGTTTACTGTCATGTTCTCCATTGGACGTCTTCCCGGGTGGATCAGTCAGTGGAAAGAAAGTCAAGATGACCCTGAATGGAAGCTCCATCGGCCCCGTCAGATATATATCGGCCAAAAAAAGAGGGACTACATCCCTATAGATGAGAGGGCTTAATGTAAGATCTTCCTATGCTTATTCAACTCAACATCTCTAATTTCGCCATTATCAAGCATCTTGAGATAACATTGAGGCCTGGGCTGAACATCCTCTCGGGAGAGACCGGTGCAGGAAAATCAATCATTATTAATGCAATGAATTTGATCCTTGGCGGGAGGGCATCTGCAGACCTGATCCGTAGTGGATGCAAGGAAGCCGGCGTAGAGGCCCTTTTCTCCTTTCCCAAAAACCAGTGGCTAATCAATATTTTATCTGAGCTCGATTTTCCCTTTGATGGAGAGTTGTTAATCAAGAGAACCATCTTCCGTGAAGGCCGAAACAGGATTCTGATTAATGGATCCATGGCCACCTTACAAATGCTATCCCGGCTAAGCACTGCATTAATCAGTATATCAGGACAGCGTGAACATCAAATCCTCCTGAAACCGGACAATCATCTTTATTTATTAGACGAATTCGGCGAACTTTCAAATGAGAGATTTGAGCTTGGAGAGGTATTCACGAGATACCAGTCATGGAAGAAGAATATAAATCATCTGGAACACAAGATCAGGGAAATGGAGGACAATCAGGAGCTTAGCCGGTTCCAGATACAGGAAATCGAAGAAGCTGGATTAAATCCTGGTGAAGATAAGTTGTTAACTGAAGAGAAAAAACGCCTTCAGCATGCAGAGGAATTATTAGAGATAGTTACACAGGGTTACCAAACCTTATACGAAAGTAACGATTCCGTACTTTCTTTAGTTTCCCAATACACAAAAAAATTAGAAAAGGGTATCGAGATAGACGCTCATCTAAGCCCTGTCAAAGATGTCCTTGCTGAAATAGAAATAAAACTGGAAGATGTGTCCATTTCACTTAGAGACTTTCAAAAAAATATAGATATGGATCCTGATAAACTGGAAAATGTGCTTGAAAGACTTGAATCTGTAAACAGGCTCAAACGAAAGTATGGCCCGACAATTGAAAATATCTTACAGTTGAAAGATAAACTGACCTCTCTGATGTACAACCTGGACGATAAAAAAGAAGAATTAAGTAAATTAGTAAGTGAGCGGCAAAAGATAGAAAAGGATATGGTAGATAAGGCAGAAACACTATCCGGAAAAAGGAAGGAAGCGGCTAAAAAATTGGAAAAATCAGTAGAGACAGAACTCCGTTATCTTCATATGAAGCAGACAATGTTTCAGGTAAGAGTTGATGAAGGGCCTTACGAAGAAGGGGAACTGAGAGAAGGCATAATCAAGAAGATATCGAGCGACGGGTTTGACTGTGTGGAATTTATGATTTCTCCTAATATCGGTGAGGAATTGAGGCCGCTTTCAAAGATAGTTTCAGGCGGAGAACTCTCCAGAATTATGCTTGCAATAAAAACGATCCTGGCAAGAGTTGTATCTGTAGAAACGATTATTTTTGACGAAGTTGATTCAGGGGTCAGTGGTGCCACTGCAGAGGTTGTTGGGGAAAAGCTCCGGTCTTTAGCAGAATATCATCAAATGCTGTGCATCACTCACCTGCCCCAGATAGCAAGCCAGGGCCAGACCCACTTCCTGGTCAGAAAGGAAGTCGTCGATAACAGAACCCAGACATTCATTTCTGAGTTAGGCCATGAAGGGAGGGTTCAGGAAATTGCACGTCTATTAGGTGGGCGGGAAATCACACCTTATGCTGTTGCTCATGCCAGGGAGATGCTTGGTTAATGTCTGGAACTGATGATCTGGCCTGATAAAAATGCTCCTTCTTTTACAGGCACGGCTAAAGAATGTTTCTCCAGGACTTTGCTTGCCTTAATTTCTCCCATCTTTTTTCCTAAAAGAAAAAAAACTCTTCCTTCTGCAGATGGAATCGATTCCCCCCGGGCAAAGACCTCAAAGCGGTGGCCTGGCTTAAGCCCTATGTTTTTTCCTGCATTGATTTTTATTGTTCCGTTATCAATGCCTAAAATCTTCCCGGTCCATGGCCTTTCCCCCAGACATTCAATAAGATGCGATGCCTGGCGTTTTAAAATGAAGGGCAGTGATTTTTTTAATGCCTGATCAAAAATTTCTTTCTCATTTTGGCTTTCTGCTTCATCAAAAGAGAAAGATACTTCATAGGATTCAAGGTGAGACAATAAGACGGTCTTACTGATAACATCTACCACATTCATTATCATGGATGTCTCAAGAACCCAACAAGATTTGCGAAATGGCCAGATCCCCTTCTTTTTGGTGGTGATTTCAATTGAATTCAATATGCCGCTGATGATGGCATTCATATCCAGGTCATCAGCCTTTTCTATAAGTTCCGGTTGAGCCATTATCCCAAATCCGGGTGGTCTTTTCACTAAATCCAGGGGTGTTTTAGAGTATTCATAAAGCAATAGCTGGGGTGATTTATTAAGATTCTCAATTAAATCGGCATTTATATATGAGATCAACCCTTTTCCGATATTCGCTTGATCAATAACAGGCAGGAACATAACCCGCTTTTTGAGATCGGGTTCACCTGATTCTATTTTATATACAAAGGACTTTATGGTGCTGCAGCCAAAGCTGCTGATTAAAAAAAATAGTAAAACCAGAAAACAAAGATTGGCAAAATATTTTTTGTTCATATTGATACCTTTTAAATCACATCATCATTAATAAATAACATCAAATGACTTGTATTCGCTGCCCCATTCCTCCCGGGTTTCATGAACCCTCTGCACCTTTGCCCCTGGAGGCCCATGGTGACACCAGGAAACCAGCTCTTTCAAATTATCTTCAGGTCCTTCTGCCAGGACCTCTACTGTGCCGTCCGGCAGGTTCTTTACCCAACCGAAAACACTTAATGTAACTGCTTCCTTGCGGGTAGAATCTCTAAAATATACTCCTTGAACTCGACCTTCAATAATGAGATGCATTCTGATATTAGCCATAGCTTCCCTTTTTTATCGGTACAATTGTTCCATTGTCAATGATTAACTGAAATTATTCATTTTGTAATAATTTTAGAAACTCATCTTCATTAATTATGGTAATGCCCAAACCCTCAGCCTTTCGGAGTTTTGAGCCAGGGGCTTCACCCGCAATAAGGTAATCTGTTTTGCTGCTTACAGACGAGGCAAGCCTTCCTCCATTTCTGAGAATCCGTTCTTTGGCCTCCGAACGTTTCATACTGCTAATGGTTCCGGAAATCACCAATGATTTTCCTGAAATCGGAGATAAACCGACAGGCAAAATATCTTCAAAGTAAATACCCGCCCCTATTAAACGATTGACGTTTTGTATATTGGATTCATCTTGAAAAAAGGATACAATACTACTTGCAATTTCCTTTCCGATGCCCTTAACGCCCTTGTCTTCAGTATCGCCTTTTCCTTTTTGATACACAAGCTCTTCTATAGTAGCGTTTTGAATCCGATTTAATTGTCCAAAGTGCCTTGAAATAAGTTCTGCCACATGCTCCCCAACGTGCCTGATACCAAGAGCAAAGATAAATTTGGGCAATGTTGTCTTCTTGCTGTCCTCGATGGCACGTAAGAGATTGTTCGATGACTTCTCTTTTATTTTGTCAAGTGTGACAAGGTCCTCAGAGGTCAGCATATAAAAGTCTGCTTCTTCTCTGATAAGACCCTTTTCAATCATTTGGATAATTATCTTATCTCCAAGCCCATCAATATCCATAGCACCCTTTGAAACAAAATGCTTCAAGGATTCCTTTGTCTGTGCAGGGCAATTGGGATTGGAGCATCTTTGTACTACTTCACCTTCTTTTTTTGTTATTCCTGCGCCACACACAGGGCATTGAGATGGCATAAAAAATAATTTTTCTTGACCCGTTCTTTTTGATTTAACGACTTTGATGACCTCAGGTATAACATCCCCGGCTCGCTGGACAATAACAGTGTCAAGTTCGCGGATATCTTTTTTATGGATTTCTTCCTGATTATGTAACGTTGCCCTTTTTACCAGGACACCTCCTACCTTGACCTCCTCAAGATGAGCAACCGGAGTCAAGGCACCGGTACGTCCTACCTGAACGTCAATCCTTTCTATTTTCGTAGCCTCCTGAGCAGGCTTAAATTTGAATGCAAGGGCCCATCTCGGGCTCCTTGATTTTTGGCCAAGCCGGGACTGGAGACGAAGTTGATTGACCTTAATCACGGCTCCATCAATTTCAAAGAGGAACCGGGATCTTATCTCTTCAAGATGATGGCAATGTTCAATGACTTCATCGACTGTATTACATACCTGAATATGGGGAATATTGACCCGAAGCCCCCAGCGTTGAAGGGAGGTCATCAGTTTGTATTGTTCTTCAAATTCAAGGCCCCTGATTTCCCCGATGCCATAGCAAAACATATTTAATGGCCTCTTTGCTGTGACTCTTGCATCAAGCTGCCGTAATGAACCTGCTGCTGCATTTCTGGGATTTGCAAATTCAGGAAGGTTCTTTTTTACCCTTTCATGATTCAGTGCTTCAAAGGCCTCTGTTTCCATATATACTTCCCCCCTTACCTCCAGGAGTTCGGGTATAAACAATTGGGCCTCGGTCTGCGTCAGGGTCAGAGGAATCGATAAAATAGTCTTTATATTATGGGTAACATTTTCTCCTGTATAGCCATTGCCCCTTGTGGAAGCTACTGAAAGAATGCCATTTTCATAAACAAGCTCAACAGCCAAACCGTCAATTTTGGGCTCGACAGTATAGTTAAATGATACACTATCTTTAATAAGTTTTTTTATTCTTGTGTTAAAATCACGTATGTCTTTATCATTGAAACTGTTTTCTAAACTGAGCATGGGTAGTCTGTGTTGTACTTCTGAAAAGGCCTTCAGGGGTTCTGCACCAACCCGTTGGGTTGGAGAATCCATTGTCACCATTCCCGGATACTGATGTTCCAAATCCAGTAACCGTTTAAATAGTCTGTCATATTCTGCATCACTTATCTCTGGGTCATCCAGGGTATAATACTGCCGGTTGTGGTAAAGTATCTTTCTTCTCAGTTCATTAATTTCTTTAATGATTTTTTCCATATTGACCTAAAGAGTTTGCAAGATCTAATAGAATTTTTCCTGCTGCATGTGAGTTTTTCTTTACCAGGGGATTCGAAAATCCTGGTCGCCACTTAAAATCAAAGAGTTCATCTGAAACAACAAGCAATCCTGCCATTGCAATTGATCGATAAAGGGCTATTGTCATAAGGGCCGAAAACTCCATTTCCACAGCCAGGATTCCTCGATCCTGAAATGCTTTGACCTTACCCGGGGTCTCTCTATAAAGAGCGTCCGTCGTCCATATCGATCCCTTTGAAAATGATATATTTTGTTTTTCGAGTGCCTCTTCCAGCATCCGGTTGAGTTCCAGATCTGATCTAATGGCATTTTTGCCAGTGGGATAATGGCCGGAAGTCCCTTCCTCAGATACGGCACTTGTTGGAATTACAAGATCTCCTGTCCGCAAGGCAGGCTGTAAAGATCCGCACCATCCCAGCACCCAGATTCTTTTTGCCCCCAAAACGATCAGCTTCTCTATTGCAATAGCGGCGAGCGGTGCCCCAAGGAAAGGGCCGGAAATGCTGACCTCTGTCATGGTTTCTCTTCCTGTTTGATACAGATTATATAGATTTCTATCATTGAAATGGACTTTTTTACCGTTTGACACTTTGACGAGATACTTGAGTTCAGAAGGGATTATCACCATAATGGCGTCAGGACCTAAACAGGGTTCTCCTTTCCCTTTGACGGGGTAGATTATGCCTCTATCCCCGGAGATTTTTCTTTTCAATATAGACCTCTATTTCTTTAAAACTATGTATCTGATATAATTTTTATGATATTAGAATTTATGATCTTCCTTGGCAACCTCAAAATAAAGGATAAACCCTGAATATATTATTTTAATGGAAAAAATATTTAGATATGATAGAATATATGGGTCAAATTTGAGTCCCTGCCCTGCGGCAGGCTCAAAGTGCTGAATTTTCGACTTGATCCT
>Ga0233411_10000502_pt1 | contig 12044 bp, 15 predicted proteins | sample Na_anoxic_2_MG_FD_179799 | JGI IMG/M metagenome (GOLD analysis project Ga0233411, IMG submission 179799) | Seawater microbial communities from Saanich Inlet, British Columbia, Canada - Na_anoxic_2_MG | ecosystem: Environmental > Aquatic > Marine > Inlet | place: Canada: British Columbia...
TATCTCAGACCCAACAACCCCCGTGGAGGTTGGAAGTGTCACAGGCTCCAATCTTGATGGCGCAGAGGGCGTTTGTGTCTCAGGAAACTATGCGTATGTAACAGCGTATGAGATAGACAAACTAACAGTCGTTGACATCACAGATCCAACTAATCCAACAGAGCTAGGGTCAGCAGCAGGGACCTATACTAACAGAATAAGAAAACTTAGCATCGTAGGCAATTATGCATATGCAACAGCCTATGAAGATGATTCCCTTACTATTTTTAATATCTCAGACCCAACAACCCCCGTTCAGGTTGGTACCACCGGGGTATTGCCTAATATGGGCAGTGCTTACGATGTCTATGTTTCTGGAGCCTATGCTTATGTCTCTGCCTCTGAGGGGTATGATCTTACTATTTTTAATATCTCTGATCCTACAGCCCTTGTCCAGGTTGGTACTACCTCGGCTGTTTCTGGGTTTGGTAGTGCAAGGGGCTTAAGCCTGTCAGGCGACTACTTGTATCTTATAGGTGCAGGCATTATGGGCATATTTGATATCTCAGACCCAACAACCCCAGTGGAGGTTGGAAGAATAACCAACGCAGAGATAGCAAGCGCAGATAACATTTTCATATTGGGAGGGTATGCATATATACCAACAGCGCAAAATTCTTTAGTTGTTATTGATCTTGATGGACAAAAGCTCACAACCTTAGAAGCTGGCACCATAAAATCCAACAACATAGACGTCTTGGAAACTTTAAGAGCTAATGATATTTACGTGAAAAATGGAATCAAATCAGGAGCGCAGGGTATCAGCTCAGAAGGTCCCATATCTGGCCCCAGCATATCATCCCCTTTACTCAGCGGTGATCCTGATACTGGCCTATTGTCAGTGTCAACAGAGGTGTATGCCAATGATTTAACAGGCACAACAAGACGGCTTGCATTGATTAAAGATGATGGGGAACTGGGATATGATAGTTCTGGCTCGATTGACACTGCCGAACTGGTTGATTTGGCTGTGACTGTTGAAAAAATTGCTGATAATGCAGTGAATCAGGATAAGATAGGTTCGGGGATAATGTTTGATTATGATGGGGATAATGAATATTCTGAAAATTCAAGTACCCCAGCTGAGAAAATATCCATGAGGTTTTTTTGTGATGGCAATGCAAATGCTTTGAATTGGGTGGCAGACCTGAAAAATACTTCGCCAGGCATACCTAAGTCAGATATAGATATTCGGATTGATGGTATACTTAAAGACAGTGAGGCCGAAACCAATACTGTATATACCGAAAACACAGGCAATTTTTCAATATCCTCAATAAGTGAAGGCTGGCATGAGCTCACTGTGGACCTATCCTATGATAGCCTGGGTGGGGCTGGGCCAGCTTACATGAGGCGATTCGCATACTATATTTCATAAATAATATCATATTAGACTTAATCTTTAACCCAAAGGGAAAAATCATGAATTCAGACAAAGGAAAAATGTTGATCGCAATAGTGGCAAGTATATTGATATCTGTTTCTCTAATCACAATCTCTGCCTGTTCTTTTTCCGAGAGCCAGAGAGAAAAGGCCATGTATGTTATTGAGCCATGCCTTGACGTGCCAGAGGACCAGGTGGTTGACTGCCTACAGGGGCAAGTTGAGGAGCTATATGTTGAAACAATCTTGGAGGAATTAGAGGAGTAGATTATGAGCAGTTTAATGGTCGGACTCAAAGCCCCTGATGAGTATGGGGATCAGCCCTGTTCAGTTCTTAGGGCCACAAAGGACCAGCTTAAGGAGTGTACAGGCGGGTGTGGTCCTGGTGGCGTGGGAGATATGCTGGTGCCTGATACCATATGGTTTTTGAGCATTAGGGATGCCTGCAAGATCCATGATTGGATGTACACCTGGGGCGTGACCAGGGAAGACAAGGAAGAGGCAGACGAATTTTTCAGAGTGAACATGAAATACATCATAGAGAATATTGGAAAGAAATGGACCTGGCTCAAGTACTTGCGTAGAAGGAGAGCCAACACTTATTACCTGATATGTTCAGAGGGTGGTGATAAATCATTCTTTGATAAATAGCTGACCTGTCATATCTAAAAAAAAGGGCTCATCACTTCAGGTGGTAGGCCCTTTTTTATTACACCTCTAATCTTTTTCATGTGTATTAAAAAAACATGTTGACTATCTTTTTCATATGCCCTATAACTGTAATCAAGATCACGGCAACGCAAACCAAACACAAGGGAGATAAGGAAATGTTTAAAAAAGACGCTCTGAAACTTTTCAACAAACTATACTCAAATACAAGTCGCACCCGCCAAAACTGGAAAGGCATGCTCGAAAGCCTGGAGACTGAGGGAGAGATAACACCAAAGCAATCCTATAAGTGGGCGCTCTTTGGTGCTCAACCATGGAAATAAAATAACCCCAACCCGCCACCCTCACAGGTGGCACAACACAAACAATTTAAAAGGAGCGTAATCATGGGACTGATAAAAGGGTCTTGCAGCATAACCAAGTTCAAAGTTGAGGGCGAGAAGCCAACAGGAGTACATTGCCTTGATGATGATGTTAAAAGGTTTGCATTCAAGGAGATCACGCAGAATTCAGATATCACATCATCTCATGGATGGGTGAACCTGATGAATAATTTTTCCACAGACTTTTCAGATAATGAGTTTTTTAAGCCTCCTTATGTCTGCCTGTCTCTCAGGCGTGATACAAGGAGCGTACCCAACAAGACCCTTGCACAGCAGTGCTATGATGCAGAGGAGCTTATCAAAAAGGAAAATGATCTTGAATTCCTTGCTAAGAAGCACAAAAAGGAGATCAGAGACACCATTTTTAATAAATTGATCAGGCAGGCAATACCTGTTTCATCCTACTACGATATGACGTGGGACACTGAAAATGGCACAGTTCTATTCACTGGGACCAGTCCTAAGATATCTGACATGTTCTCCTTTCTTTTCAAGGAGACTTTCAACCTGTCCTTGCTGCCCGTCTACCCTTATTCCATGGCCTGCGATCTCTCCGGAGAGGAACTCATTGCAAATATTTGGCCTATAGACTCTCTTGGAGGTGACCTATAATGGATACAATCGAACTTTTAAAGGAAAAAGAATTCCTGGGTAATGACTTCCTTTTGTGGCTGTGGTTTAGGTCCTCAACCAACCAGGGAGACATCCTTGATATAGAGCTTTCTCTCTCAAAGAAAATCATACTCAAGGCAGATGATCAGAAACTCTTCGGCACGATCTCATGTAGTGGGTCAGGCTTCAAAGAGGCGAGACACGCCCTTGCTGATGGTTACAAGATCACCAGTGCAGGGATCACGATCACTCTTGATGATGAGGAGGTTTATTCATTCACCCTTGATTCTATGTGCCTGGATATCTCAGGGCTGAAGTGCCCCAGGGTTGTCATGGATGATGATGATGACCCTGATGGCCTGTTCTATGAGAAAATAGGGCTCATATCTAAGGTCAGAGACAAGGTTGAACATCTCTTCAGCTCCTTCATAGAGCTTAGACTTTCAGAGGATTGGGGCGGTGAATTTGAAGTTCTTACGGCCTGGGTGAGGGCAGGCAAAGACCTGTAGGATTATTTACTTGACCCACAAAGAGGAATATTCTACATTTATTGAGCTTTGCATATTGTCCTTATGTTCCTTTTTCGGGGAGGCCTCCAGGCCGTGATTCTTGGAGGCCTCTTTTTTATTGCCTAAAGCTTTTCAATAGTGCATGCTGTATAGGTTCCCTCCCCCTTGTCCGGGGATTACCTCCCCAAGAGTCAGGCCCTTCAATCAGGGTCTGGCTCTTTTGGTTTTTATCACACCATACAAAAAGCCAATAATATCAATAGTCAACAGAATTAAAGGGTGCATATGTTTTATGTTAAATCTTTTTTTTAATATATATTAAAAAAAGTGGTTGACAATCTTTTTCATACGACCTATTGTAGGAGACAAGAATCACGGCAACGCAAACCAAACACAAGGAGAGAGCAAAATGAAAACTTATTTATCAGCAGACCCATTCACAGGCGTAGTAGAGATCACAGAGAACTCTTTTGCTGAGCAAGACCAAGATGATATCCTGACCCCTGAAGACTTTTTAGAGGCCCTGAAAGGAAACGAGCCTGTTTTTTGTGAGATAGACTCAGATGGACCTGTATATCAGGATATAGATGATGAGTATGGGATATCAAAGATGAGAATTTAAACCAGCCCGCCTCCTTCGGGAGGCAAAGGAGCCAAAAAATGATCAAGATCTGCGCATGGTGTAATAAACTGGAAGGGCTTACCCCCCAAGGGTCGTGGGATCACAGATGTGATGTGCTTAACCTGCAAGAGTCACTATTGGGCTTTAGCGCAGGGCCTGAAGTCAAAGAGGGTTATCCTGTCAAGTGAGCGTCCTCTTATAATCCTGGGCTCTATAATCTCCAAAACTCCACGTTTAATCAGGAGGGCTATCTTTGATTTAAAGCTTGCAAGGGCACATTATTTAAATCAGCTCCACTTGATGTGCAGGGCTATAGATATTGGATTTAGTCGGGATAGGGCTATAAAGATCAGCAAGGTTCTAACCTATAAGATTTACTAATGGTGACAAAATGGCCGTGTATCAAGTCAACAGATATACCAGGGCAGGCCAAAGCGGAAAGGTGATACTCTGCCCCGTGTGCGGAGAGAAGAGGCGAGTGTGGGTGTTTAGTTGGTCCTGGTTGAGGTGCAAGCTCTGCACTGCAAAGATTAAGAAAATGGATTGGCTTTATTGTGAGCCCAGGCTATTGAGGCAGTATAAACCTTATTTGATGGAGGTGACAATATGTGTAAAATGATCAAAGCAGAGAAGCTAGCCCCAAAGACAAAAAATAATAATGGGCCATGGGTAAGAGTAGAGGATGAACCACACCCAATAGGCGAGCCTTTTATTGGGTATTATGGAAAAACTTTAGGCAAAGACAGAGCCGAAGTATGTTATCACCACGGCATAGAGAACGCTATAACCCATTGGTTCCCATTGCCAGACCCACCCACCAAGCAGGAAACGCTAGAGCAATGGCTTAATAGAATGCCAAAGGCAGAGTTTTACACAGACAACCGAGCTAGGTTCCATCATGATATATGCGAATGGCAAAACGAGAAACCAGGAAAGGAGCGATAAATCATGAAAACGTTATTCTTCATAACCGGAATGATCGGCCTTTGCATGGCAATGTCAGATGGGTACTTATTCCCCGTATTAAACTTTACTGGGTGCTTTGTGATGGCTTTGTCAGTTTCATTGCATGGCCTTTTTGATAGCAAGGAGGAGCCTTTGAGCCTGATCGGCAGAGATGTATATGTAAAAGATTGGCTCAAAGAAATGCAAAAAATAACCGCAAATACTTTTAACACACATGAAAAACATCTTGACTTGCGTATGAAAAAGAATTAAGGTCAATTAAACTTTTAACGGAGGGAACAATTATGCAAATGACATTAGAGAAACTGGTAATTGATGGGTTTAAGGGTGCAAAGAATTTTATCTTTGCACCAAATGGGGGAGATGCCGTAGTGCGGGGCATAAACGGGCAGGGCAAGACCCGCATCAAGGATGCGTGGTTATGGCTGTGGTTTGATAAAGACTCAGCAGACAGGTCAAAGTTTGCCCTGAAAGCCATTGACCAAAAGAACGGTGGAGAGGTCCACAACATTGTGCAGACCGTTGAGGCTCACATCACTGTTGATGGTGTGGCCATGGTTCTTGAAAAGTCCAACAAGGAGAGCTACACCAAGAAGAGAGGGGGCAATACTAAGAGTTTTACAGGCAACGTGAATGAATTTTCCATTGATGGCGTACCCGTACCCCAAAAGGAGTGGGACAAGAGGCTTGAGGACATCTACCAGGGCGACAAGCTCAGGATGTCCATGGACGCGGCATATTTCAATAATATGCCTGATGACGCAAAACTAAAGCTCAAAGGCTGGCAGAGGCGCAGGAATATACTCATGAGCTTTTGTAATCCGATCACTGACCGTGAGGTGGTAGATGTTGCGTTTTCTGCATCCTGTGAAAATTCTATAATCATGTCCGGGATAATAGAAAAAAGATCCATAGATGACCATAAAAGGATGTCAGTTGCCAGAAAAACCAAGATTAATGATCGAACAAAGGAGATTTCACCCAGCATTAGAGAGCTTAAGGCCCAGGCTGATGAATCCAGCGACTATGATGTCAAAGCCATAGAGAAGACCATTAAGGATCTTGAGGCAGAGTTGCAGGACATCAAAGACAATAATTCCCTTGTGAAGCTCAGAACTAAAAAGACAGAGCTGCAGGGGGAACTTGCCAAGGCAAAAAATGACCTGGATGCAGCTACCAGCAAGAAGCAGTCCGGCATTAATAATAAGGTGTCAACCCTGAATGCTCACGTTTCTCAGCTCAAAAACAAGAAAGCTAACATAGAGAGCGACCTTGACACCCTTACCAGAGGCATAAACACTAGGGGTAAAAGGCTCGATAAGCTGAGAGAAACATTCAAGGTGATAAGCTCAAGGACACTTACCGTTAATGGCAGCAACCTGTGCCCTGAGTGTGGCTTCAACCTGTTAGCAGATATGGAGAAAAAAGCCCTTGAAGCTTTCAACCTTCAGAAATCCACTGACCTTGAAGACAACAATAAAGAGGGCAAGGAGCAAAACAGGTTCTTTAAGGAGGATCAGGCCTCCTTTTATGACACCCAGGAAAAGCTGGAGTCCTTAAATGTTGAGCTTGAGGCTAAGGGAAAAGAGCTACAGGAGGCCATGGAAGAAAAAGAGAACATGGACATGAGCCCTGAGGAGATACAGATAAGTAAGGTAATTAGCAGGGTAACGCTGGAGATATCAGATGTAACACAGGAGATGGAAAACACAGAAACCCCAGACACCAACCCCATAGAGGCCCAGCTCAAGGAAGAAAGAGCAAAGATCTCAAAGGTTGATACTGCAAAGGGTATCATGAAAAGAATTGAGGCCCTTAAGGCTGAAGAGGGGACCCTTTCAGCGGAGTTTGAAAAGATTGAACAGGAGCTCTTCCTTATTGATCAGTTTATCATCACAAAGGTGTCTCTCCTGGATGACAATATAGACAAGCATTTTGACCTTGTGAGATGGAAAATGTCAGATCTTCAGGTCAATGGTGCGATCACTGAAACCTGTATTGCCATGCTTGATTACGTTCCATACGGTACAGGGATGTCAAGAGGGCAGAAACTTATGATTGACCTGGACACCAGGAAAACTCTATCGGCCATGTATGACATGGAAATCCCACTGTTTATTGATGATGTGGATAGTCTCACCTCTGAGATTGAGAGCGATACCCAGACCTTCAAACTGATAGCTGATGTGGATTATCCAGGGTTGAATATTTCTTATGAATAAATCTAGGGTAGGATCCCATCAAAGCGCAAGGATGGCCAGTAATGAGTGGTTAACTCCTCCTGAAATAATAAGGGCATTAGAGGCCTTTCAGCTCCCTGGTAGAATTATTTACTTGTGAGTAATATTTCTACCTCTTTATGGCGCGACTAGCTCAAAATGAGGGGGGCCAAAGGCCAAGGCCCCACCAACACAGAGCGCATGTTTTGACTGGAGTTGATCGCCACAAAATACATGAGGTTCCTGGGGTTGTGTCCAGGGTCGCGCCACAAGGAGGTAGAAAGAAAGGTTTACATTTTTAACACATATGAAAAAGAACCTTGACTATCTTTTTAATATTAGATAGTCTAGGTTTACACTTTAACTTTTAACCGGAGGATGGAACATGAGCGACGAAATCAAGCAGTCAGAGCAGGAAAAAGCCTTAGTGGCACAAGAACAGTTCGAGCAGAGATCCTTGGCCCGTGAGGTGTTAAAAACAAGCCCCTCTATATTCCTTAATGTGGTCAAATTTGAGCATTGCCAAAGAGTGGCAACGATGCTTGTAAATTCAACCATGGTGCCAGAGCATTTCAGGGGGAACATAGGCAATTGTATGATAGCCCTAAACCTTGCTGATAGGTACGGTGCAGACGTATTTATGCTCATGCAAACCATGTATATTGTCCATGGGAAGCCAGGCCTTGAGGGTAAAATGATTGCAGCCCTTATTAATTCAAGTGGCAGGTACTCGGATGAACTCAAGTATGAGGTTGAGGAGTCAGGGGCTAAGACTGACAAGAAAGTTGATAGGCCTGATAGGGTCAGAGCATATGCAACCAGCTCAAAAAGTGGTGAGTTGGTCCATGGACCATGGGTCTCCTGGGATATGGCAAACGCTGAAGGGTGGACGGTTCAGAAGAAAACGCAGATAAGCAAGTGGCAAACCATGCCTGAGATGATGTTCAGATATAGGGCGGCTTCATACTTTGCCAACACGAATTGCCCAGAGGTTAAGCTTGGAATGATGACTACTGAGGAGATTAAAGATATCCCCGCAGATGACAACCAGGCAGAGATTGAAAGCAATGCCAACCAGGTATTTATTGACATGGATGAGGAGAACATAATTGACACTGAGCCTTTAACGACCCCTGAACCTGAAAAAGAGTTAACCCCGGAGGTTAATGAAACCAAGGTCAAGGAGGAAAAGCCCGCAATTGAAAAGCCTGTCTTCATCCACTGCCCTGTATCTCTAAACAAGTCACAGCCCAGGAAGTCAACCAAGACATGTGCCAAGTGTAAAAACAAGGACAAGTGTGAGTCCTTCCAGGCCTTGAACACTACTGGCGAGATAGTGGAGCCAGGCCAGGCCCAGGAAGACATTCAAGCACAGCCAGAGTATTAAGGGGGAGGGAGATCAGGCATGGATATAAAAACAATAGCATCAGGCAGCTCCGGTAACTGTTACAAGGTAGGGGATCTTTTGATTGATGCAGGAATACCTATCAAGAAGATAAAGCAGGGCCTCAATTACAAGCTGTCTGAGATATCTGGTTGCCTGATCTCCCATGCTCACCACTCTGACCACTCAAAGGCTGCAAAGGACCTCATGAAAGCAGGGATTGATATTTATGTTTCCCGTGAAACAGCAGATTCTTTAGGTCTTAGTGGTCACAGGTTGAACATTATTGAGCATGGCAAACAGTTCAGCATAGGTGATTGGAAGATAAAGCCCCTGGGGATGAAGCACGATATCCACAACCTTGGATTTCTTCTTTCAAAGGGTAATGAGAAGGTGTTTTTTTGTATAGATACCAACTACATACCTTACACCTTTAAAGGACTTTCTCACATTATGATAGGTGTTAATTATGACACTGGGATTCTTGCTGATAATGTAAGGCGTGGGGCTATTCATCCCAGTCTTGCAAACAGGATCCTTAAGAATCACATGTCAATAGATACCGCCCTGGAATTCTTCAGGCTTAACGATATGTCACGGATAGAAGAGATACACTTACTACACCTGTCAGACTCAAACAGCGATGAGGAGGCTTTCAAAAGTAAGGTCCAACAGGTGACAGGTGTGCCAGTTTTTGTGGCTTAATATTAAACATTTAAAAATGGAGGTATAGCTATGCGTATCAAAACAATGGAGAAGGTTCTTGCGAAGAAATTCAATGAATTCTTAGAGAGCATTAAAGATGAGAAGGTAAAGGCCTTAGTTAAGGATAATACCATTATTACAGGCGGCTGTTTCGTTTCACTCTGGATGAATGAAGAGGTCAATGACTTTGACCTGTATTTCAGGAACCAGGAGACTGTTGTGGCTGTGGCTGCTTACTATGTGGCTATGAGGGGTGGGCCAATTAAAGAAGGATTTGAGGTCCTTTCCGATAATGATGGCAGAGTATCAGTTTATATTAAAAGTTCAGGAGTCCTTGGGCCACCAGAGGATAAAGAAAAGAGGCCTAAGTTTTATCCTGTCTACTTTACATCAAACTCAGTCACCTTGTCAGATAAGATACAGCTTATAACCAGGTTTTATGGGTCGCCTGAGGATATTCATAAAAACTATGATTTTATCCACTGCATCAACTACTGGGACAGTAAGACAGGTAAGGTTACGATGACAATAGAGGCTATGGATGCCATGGTGAACAAGGTCTTGATATACCAAGGCTCCAAGTATCCAATATGCAGTATAATTCGAACTAGAAAGTTTATACAGAGAGGTTGGAAGATCAATGCTGGACAGTACCTCAAAATGTGCATGCAGGTCAATGATTTTGACCTCACTGATATTGAGGTTCTAAAGGATCAGTTAGTAGGCGTGGACTCTGCTTACTTCAATCATCTGATAGATCTAGTTGAGCAGGCTAGAGATGAAGGAAAGGCTATTGATAATATCCGCATAATCGACATCATTGATGAAGTTTTTGATTAAAGACATTTTAAGGAGGTTTAAAGGATTATGGCAAACAATAAAATCAAAAAATGCCCAGTTAATGCAGCCTTGGCAGCTATGAGAAAAAAGGATCTTAATTTTGAGATAAAGGAGTTTCTGGAGTACACTGGGATCTCAAGGGAGGCACTTTTCTATCACTTTAAATTCCCAAATGCGAAGTGGATCAAGTTTGATGCTAGAACAATTATTGAGGAGTTCTTTGATTCAAAATTTGATGGCAGGGTCATTGCAGACCACGAAAACATGCGGATGGTAAAGGCTAAGAAAAGCTAAAGTTATACTTTAGGTTTAAGAACCAATAATAGACTTATCCCTGGGTAGGTCTATTTTTTTATCTTAATTATATAATATATATTGACATATAATACAGAGTGAAATAATGTACTTAAAAAACATGGAGGAAGCTATGACCCGATACATGAACGAGCACGAAGCAGCAGAGTATATGTCAATGTCAGTGCATAAGCTCAGGAAAGACAGAAGGGAGGGCACAGGGTGCCCCTACAGTAAGGCCAGTGGAAAGATCATTTATGACCGAGAAGATATAGACAAATTTATATCCTCATCAAAAATAATCCCTAAATCATAGGTGATCCAATGGCAAGACCAGTTAAAACAGGATTAGATTATTTCCCCCTGGATGTTAATGTTGATGATGATATTGAGCTCCTTGAGGCTGAATGTGGACTTGAAGGGTATGCCATTTTAATCAAGCTTTGGCAAAAAATATATTCGTCTGGGTATTTCATTAAGTGGGATAATGATATGTGCCTCCTGTTTGCTAGGAAAATAAACTCCGAATCAACTAAAGTTTCCTCCGTAATTAACTCATGTTTGCGGAGGAAGATATTCAGTAAAATAGTATATGATTCGTACGGAGTTTTGACAAGTAGGGGTATTCAGAAGCGTTTTTTCATGGCCTGCAAGCTATGTAAAAGAAAGTCAATAAGTGTTAGTTCGGAATTAATGCTAGTTAATCCGGAGGAAATGGGGGTTAATCCGGAGTTAATAGACAATAACTCGGAATTTAGTACACAAAGTAAAGTAAAGGAAAGGAAAGGAAAGAAGAGTAAAGGAGATGAAAGAAAAAAAGAGGAAAGGATTTATTCTGAAGACTTCCTTGTTTTCTTCAAAGCCTACCCAAGAGGTGAGGGTAAAAGTAAAGCCTTTGATTCCTGGGAAAAGATAAAGCCAAGCAAGGATCTTCAGGGCGAAATGTTAAAGGCTATTGAAATACAGAAAACCACCGATGGCTGGAAAAAAGAAAGCGGTCAGTTTATACCCCACCCAACCACATGGTTGAATGGTAGAAGGTGGGAAGATGAGATCAAGGAGGTTGAAAAACTCCTTTACTCAGACATTACAAGGCAAAATATCAGAACTGGAGAGGAATGGTTGAATGGAAAATAAAGAAATGTTTTTGGAGTACATGACAGCGTTGGGAGAGTATCACAGAACAAAGGTATCTAAAATTCTAATGGATATTTATTGGTCAGGTCTTGGTCAATACTCTGACGAACAATGCAAGAAGGGTTTTGAATTATGTTTCACTGAGGAGACGTATGGATTCCCTAAGATTCCAGCCATTAAAAAATTAATGGGAGTTTCAGAGGAGTCCGCTAGCGACCAAGCAGCCCTTGCATGGACTGAGGTTGATAAGGCTGTGCGGACTATAGGCAACTACTCATCTGT
>Ga0233411_10000507_pt1 | contig 11969 bp, 9 predicted proteins | sample Na_anoxic_2_MG_FD_179799 | JGI IMG/M metagenome (GOLD analysis project Ga0233411, IMG submission 179799) | Seawater microbial communities from Saanich Inlet, British Columbia, Canada - Na_anoxic_2_MG | ecosystem: Environmental > Aquatic > Marine > Inlet | place: Canada: British Columbia...
ATGGCAATAATTAACTCTTATCCAAATGACATTAACATTCAAGACAAAGATGCTTGGATAGGAACTGACTCACAGAATAGGCAGACTAAGCAGTATACGGCAGAAGCTATTGCTAAATACCTTAATATAAAAGGTAGAGTCTCTATAGCGGGTCAGATTAATTATAAGTTTGTAGATACGCCTTTTGATGGTTCAGGAACAATGGCTTTTGCAGCTGGAAACGGGGATGGTACACCTTTTTCTAATATTACAGAGTTTAAAATCTCTAAAAATGATTTATCTAGCAAACGAGTAGTTGCTTATTTAGAATTTCTTGTTAGCCAGGAAATATTAATAGTAAATCAAGACAATCCAGAGAGCTTTGGGCACTACACTGTTAATACGTATAACGTAGATTTAAACAATGATCAATACTATACTATTGCTCTGTCTTTCTTAGGAGGTAACGGTAGTATAAACATCGATAACTTCTACGATATAATAAACTTTACCTTTGGAGATAACGCAGGTGATAAGACTTTTATATATGATCAAGCTGTTCCTGCGACAACATGGGGTGTTCCAATCACTGGAGTATATCATGGGTTAAATAAGTTCCCGTCTATAACAGTAGTAGACACTGGGAATACGGTGGTAATAGGGAATTATACCTATGTAGATAACAATAACGTAATACTAGAATTTTCAGCACCATTTGCTGGTAAAGCATACTTCAATTAAAAAAACAAGCTAAAAATAAAAGAACATGGCAATTAATTATTTAAATACGGTTAATCTTAATAAGAACCAATTAGAGCAAGCGGCAATACAAAACCTAACAGCAGATCCGGCAACAGGGGTGTTAGGGCAAGTTTACTACAATACGGTTATCAGTGAACTAAAAATATGTACAACGGCTAACGTGGTAGGACCTCCGGCTGAAAACGCTGTATGGACTGTAGTAGGCTCATATGATTATTGGGTTTTAGATGCAAATGGTAACGGAGCTACAGCAAACATTACTAATGGAATGACTGCTGACTTTGTAGGCGGTTTAAAAATTACCACAGATTCAGCTGCTGACGGAACTTTAAATATAGTTCACGATTTACAAGCACAAACAGATTCTGCAAATACAGCTGCTCCAGGATATGGAGGAACTTTTACAACGGTTGATACTGTTACAAGAGACACTACAGGTCACGTTACAGGTATAAATGTAAAAACAATTACACTACCAACAGTTGCTTACACTCTTGATAAAGCTGCTGCTAGTAGTAATTTAGTGCTTAAAAAAGACGGGACAGCTCAAGATACTATTGTATTCGCTGGAAAACCTAACCAGATTGAAATAGACGTTGCAACTGAAGATAGTTATACTTTTCAATTTCCAGCAGCTGGAGTTGTTTTACCAAACGGATCGACCGCTTTTACACAAGCTTCAGGAGATAATTCTACCAAAGTGGCAACAACTGCTTTCGTGCAATCGGCTGTTACAGGGTTATTAGAATTTAAAGGAGGTTTTGATGCAAACACCGGAGATATTGTTGGTGGAGGTAATTTAACATCAGGTGCTACTAGAGTTGCAGTTGCAGTAGGTGATTACTATGTAGTAACTGCAGATGGTAACTTCTTTGGGAACACAGCAACACCACTTACAGTAGGTGATTCTGTTATAGTACAAACAGCTGCCGCCGCAGGAGCTTCTGTTGAAGCTGATTTTATAGTCGTTCAATCTGATACTGATTTAGCAACTGCAACAACTGTAGGTTTAGGTAATGTAGTTCCAGGAACGAGTGCCACAGTAACAGCTCCGTATGTAGCTGGAACTGCTACAATAGATGTTGTTGATTCAACCGCTAGTCAAAAAGGTGCTGTTATTGTAGCTGGTGGTGCTGGTATATCTGTTGCTTATGCTTCAGGTACCGCAACCGTAACTGCTAATTCTAACGGAGCAAGACAAGATTTACTTTCTAGTGACGCTAATGTTACTAGAACAGAATCTGGAGGGCTAACTACGTTTGCATTAGACGTTGGAGCAATATTAGGTTCAACTAGTGCTTTAAATGTTAAAGCGGAAATAATTTCTGCCGCGGGTCAAACAGTTTATGCAGATATAACAAGATCAGGCACTACATTGAATGTTATTTTCACAGGTTCTGTAGCTGATTCTGCTTACCAAGCTTTGCTTATTGACTTAGCGTAACAACAAACTCAAATTAAATGGCGATAAATTTTTTAAATACAGTCGCGGTAGACGAGAACGTCCTATTCGTAGATACAGTTAATGACCGGGTAGGTATTGGTACGGCTAGTCCTGAAAGATTATTAAGTTTATACTCTGATAATGCTGAAACAACTCCAAGACTATTAATTGAACAAGATGGTACGGGTGATGCTGTTATGGCTTTTAGTTTAACAGGCGGTCAAGGATGGTCAATGGGAATTGATAATAGTGGCGGAGATGCTTTTATGATACACAACTCCGCGGGTGGAGTGGATTCATCGAGCCAATTTGTTATTCTTAACAGCGGTAACGTCGGGATTGGGACGACTAGTCCTGGTTCTTTACTTCATGTAGAAGGAAGTAAAACTACAGCAGTTCTTCAAGCCAATCAAACAGGTACTGGTGTTATAGCGAACTTTAAACAGGCAGGAAGCAGTAAAGTATTAATAGACAACGCAGGCAACGTCGGGATTAACACGACTACTCCAGATTTCAAATTAGACGTAGACGGAACATTTGGTGTTTCTGATTTACCTTTTAATACAGACTCAGTTTCTGTATTAGTAGCGGATGAAACTATAGGTGCAGAATTAATAACAAATGGTAATTTTGCAACAGATAGTGATTGGTCTAAAGGATCTGGTTGGACAATATCAGGAGGAACGGCAAACGCGGTTTCAGCAACAAGCGAACCAATGGCTCAAACGGTTAGTGGTTTTGCAGCAGGAAATATATATAAAGTTAGATTTGAAGTAACAGCTGTTACAAATGGGTATATAAGAGTTTATGCTTACGTAGGAGCCTCTGGTACTTTTACTAATATATTTAATTCTCCAGAATTAACCACTGGAGTATATGAAGGTACGTTTGAATTTGGAGGTACAAATAAAATATTAAGATTTTATGGAAGTACTGGTAGTGTGGGAGGTTTTGCTGGATCAATAGACAATGTATCAGTAAAACAAGTAACCTCTGCAAGTAATCAAATACAAAAAAGAGAATTAGGCACTGGTGCATTTGGACCAACACCTGTAGGAGCTTACTTACCACTTTCTGCTGGATCAAGTTACCCCTTAACAGGACATTTATTTATAGACACACCAGCTGGAGCTTCCCAGAGTGGATATGCTTTAAAATTAAAGAAAACAAACTCAAGTTCAGTGGTACAGGTTGGTGCTGAAATATTTGCTACACCTTGGGCAAATAATACAAACGGAGGAACTATTATATTTAAAAATGCTGATTCTGCTGCTAATTTACAAGAAACTTTAAGGATTAGCGCTAATGGATCAGTTGGGATTAATTCAACCTCTTCAAGCTATAAACTTGATGTAGGAGGTAATTCAAGATTTCAAGATTCTGTTTATATTGATACAAGCACAGGTTCTGGAGGATTATATGTAACAAGGCTTGGTAACACAAATGAATCTCTAAAAATTTATACATCAGACAGTACAAGTGTATTTGAAACTTTTCAAGACGAAAACACTGGAGAGTATGGGTCTATGGCTTTTATACTTGACAATGGTGCGCCAGATCCTTCTTATGTATTTAGATATGGTTCTATTGTTAGATTAAAAATTGAAGGAGGTACAGGAGATGTTATATTAAAAGACGCTTTACTTTCAAACCAAAAAAACACAAACGTAGACACAGGCGCTGAAGTAGTTGCTCTGGTGGCACACGCTACCTATACAGCAGCTTTCTTTGACTTTGTAGTTAAGAAAGGTACAAACGTAAGATCAGGTACGGTATACGCTTGTCATAACGGAGATACAACTCCTTTAGTAGAATTTACAGAAACATCTACCAATGACTTAGGTGATACATCAGATGTTACATTAAGTGTAGATATATCAGGAGATAATATGAGGTTGTTAGCAACAGTGACTTCAAATGACTGGAGTGTTAAATCATTAATAAGAGCAATATAATGGGATTTTATAGAGGACCAAATATAGTAACAGACGGGTTAGTATTTGCTGTTGATGCAGGAAGCACAAGATCTTATCCTGGATCAGGAACTACAGGCACTGATTTAATAAATTCTGAATCTATAACATTAGTTAATGGAGTGGCATTTAGCAGCGCTAATGGTGGTTCTTGGGAGTTTGATGGTGCGGATGATTATATAGATTTACCATTGAGTTTGATAACTGCTTTAAACGGAGGCACTGAAGCAAGCATATGTATCTGGATTAAAAATGATACTACTCAAAACGCTGTTGGTACAAGTGGAATAGTACAACTTAGCAATTACAACAGCGGTAATGGTTGTTTATGGTTTTACAATAATGGATATACTTATTTAGATATATTTAGAACATCAAGAGTAGAGCAAGTGTTTGTTAATAGCACAGAAGTAAGCACAAACTGGAACTTGTTAACGGTAACAACAACACCAGGCGTTAACGGTTGGAAGTGTTACATGAATGGTGTATTAAAAAAACAAGTAACAGGCCAAAATACTGTTTCTGTAGCTAATCAGCAAGGAGGTTTAGACCTTGGACGTAACAATTCTTCAAGATACACAAATGGAAAAATAGCAGCTTGTCAAATTTATGATACAGCATTAACAGCGGCTGAAGTATTACAAAACTATAACGCACAAAAATCAAGATTCGGATTATGATAACATACATTACAATAAATATGTCTGAAATAGCATTGGTTGATTTCAATCAAGTGTTAGAGACATCAGAACAAACAGTTAGATTATCAGTTGATGGTTTACAAACAGTATTAAAATGGGAAGGCGCAGAACCTGCATTTGTATCAACTTTAAGTTCATACGAAGGACCTTATACCCACGAAGAGATTTTAGTAATAATGAATACTCCAGAATGGAGTGAAGATATACCGCCAAACTAAAATAATATGGGAGCATTTGGAGGACCAGATATAATAACAGACGGATTAGTGTTATCTTTAGATGCAGGTAGCACAAGAAGTTATCCAGGCACAGGTACGACTTGGAAAGATTTAAGTGGCAACGGCTATGATTTTGGTTTTGGAGCAGGGCTTAGTTGGAACTCAACAGGAACATTTTCAATGACCGCGGTGAGTAGTGGAGGAGCTGTTTTTAGCGGTAATATTACATCAAGCACTACTTGCACTATGCAGTTTTGGATAAAAACAACAGACGGCGTATCTTTATTTTGGGAACCAACAAATTCTCCAAGTTCTTTTGTCGGTGCTTATAGAGTAGGTAATAAATTTTACAATGGTAGCGGAGTGGGAAGCCCTCAGTATTATCAAGATTTAGTTTTATACAGTAACATATACGATAATTTACTTGATGGACAGTGGCACATGGTTGAGTTTAAAGCTGTAAATTTATCTACTTTTGGTTATCATGAATTTAATAATTACGGAGGTTATCAGTTCGGCAATGGAGAAATAGCTAATATAATGATTTATGATAGAAATTTAACAGCTGCGGAGTCTCAACAAAATTATAACGCGCAAAAAAACAGATTTATATAATGTACGTAGGACCAGACATAGTAACAGATGGATTAATATTATCTTTAGATGCAGCTAGCACTAGAAGCTACCCAGGTACTGGAACAACTTGGTATGACTTATCAGGGCAAAATGCACATGCAGAAGCTGTAAATATGCCTACATGGAACTCTAATGGCTATTTTGAATTTGATGGTACAAATGACGAACTTCATAGCGTAGATATGTCCCAAGAATATAGAGATTTATTTTTTGTATTTGAATCAGATTTTGCTGCAGGTGGATTACAAATGTTGTTTGGTAAACATAATGATCAAGATGATTCTCTAAGATTTAGCGGTGATTTTTTATCGTCAGCTCCAGATATAAATGATTGGCATTACGGATCGGTTTCTGACGTTTTTATAAACGGTCAGACAGACGCTTTGTCTTCTGTTAGTTATAATATGGGTGGGAAAATGAACTTTGTTAGAAGCTATAGAAGTAACACTAGTGGTTTTGGTACTTCATTTAGATATGAAATATCTTCTTCTTTTTACGGTAGAAGATTAAAAGGTAATTTAGCATTAATACTTTGCTATAATAGAAAATTAACTGATGCGGAAGTATCTAAAAATTATAACGCACTTAAAGGCAGATTTGGATTATAGAATAATAACTTTTTGGATATTGAAAAAAAGATAATAATAATATGGCAAACGAATTTAAAATAAAAAAAGGATTAATTGTTACAGGGGCTGATGGTGGAACTGTTGTAGATATACAAGGTTCACAAGGGCAACTGTTTTCAGTAACCGACGACTTAAGCGGATCTATATTCGCTGTGTCAGATATATCTGGTGTACCGATACTAGATGTCAACTCAAGTGGGCTTTCTACTTTTGATGGTGATGTTGTAATAGGTTCTGTAGATTCAGTTGTAACTGGATTAAATATAGGGGAGGCATCTCCTACAATACAATTGTTTGACACTACTAACGATGGTAAACTACTTATGTATATGCAAGACAGTAGTGCCGTCATAGGTACATATAGTAATCATGCACTAAACCTTGCTTCTAATAGCACTTTAGCATTAACAATAGACACTTCACAAAACGCAACTTTTGCAGGTAATGTAACTTCTGGATTAGATATAACAGCTGGTTCATATAGTAGAGTTGCTCAAACAACAGTTTCAATACTTTCTGATGCGCAGCAAAACTCCGTGTTAAAATTTAGAGAAGACAACGATAATTACGGCTTTACTCTTGGTTACTATGGATCTTCAAATAACTTTGTTCTTACAAGACACGACAATAGCGCAGCAGGTGATACTGTTATGTCAATTCCTAGAAACTCAAGTGCCGTAACCTTTTTAGGTCAAGCATTTAGCGCAGCAACATCCTCTGGAAACGCATCATCAACCCTAACAACAAAAGGTTATGTAGATGGTTTAATTACTGGGGCTACAATATATAGAGGTGCTTGGGATCCAGATGTTACTTTAAATTCTGGCTATGGTAATCCTGACTTAAGCGGTGTGACTCAAACATCTGGTTACTATTATATCTGTAGTGCCGCTGGTACCGCCGAGCCAAATGGTACAGGTACTGAACCTGATACTTGGGAAACTGGTGACTGGGTTATATACAACGATGTTAGTGGTACTGGTCAATGGCAGAAGATAGATAACTCATCCGTATTATCAGGTGTAGGTACAGGTCAAACTGTAGCTTTATGGGAAGGTGCTGGTTCTGTTACAGATTCAGATACTTTAGGTAACGCACCGATAACAGTTAGTGGTAATGATACAACTTTTACAGGTAATGTAACTGCAAGTAATTTTTATGGGTTAGCACAGGATTTAGCTGTTACTTCAAATGATACTTTTAATGGAACATACAGCTTATTGTGGCATAATGGACCTGATGTCTATAGCAGCACATGGATGACTGTTAATGGTTCAAATGACACTTTAACGGTGCCAACTATTGCGGCTGACTTAAACGGCACAATAAACACAGCAACCACTGGTGCAACCCAAACGGCTGGTAATAACTCTACGCTAATAGCTACAACTGCTTATGTTGATTCTGCAGTAGCAGCAGCACCTCAAGGTGATATTACAGGTTCAGGTACTGCTGGGTATATTCCAAAATGGAGTACTACTTCGGCATTAGTAAATAGTTCAGCACTGTACAACGGTACAAGTGGTTTGTTAAATATTAATAATACATTTTCAGGCTCGCCTACAGGTAGTAGTGGTTCTCCTGATTTATGGATCACTGGTTCTGCTACTGATAGTCAAGCTGTAGTCGCTTTAATGAACGCAAAAACAACATCTACCGCTAATCAAGTTAACGGGGATATTGAATTTGGTACTAAAGACGACGGTTCGGCTGGTTATGTTAGTGCTAGAATAAGAGGTATACAAACATCGGCTTCTGGAACAGGTAGTGCTGGTCGCGGTGAATTGCAGTTTGCAACAAATGTGTCAAATACTGGGAGTTCACCAGAAACTAGAATGGTTATTGACTATACAGGTAAAGTTGGTATCGGGACGACTAATCCTAATGAAAAATTAGATGTAGCAGGAAAAGTATATATAGAAGGTAATGGCCAGAACTGGAACGAAGCAACTCCCGGGGTAACAAGAGGGTCTATCCATTTTGATCCCGGTACCAGCACTGATAACACTGGTAACGCAATAACTTTTGGAGCAAGCGATGTAAGTGTAGGTACAAATGCTCAAGCTGGTATATACACAAGATCAGATGGAGCTTACGGTACTAAAATGTATTTTGCTACTACAGATGATTATTCCACAGGTTCCAAAACCAGTATGATGATAGATTACAACGGCAATGTCGGGATTGGGACGACTAGTCCTGGGGCTAAATTAGAAGTAGAGGGTGATGCAACAAGCAATGACACTCCTCAGCTTATAGTTGCTTCAGGTGGCGCTGATAATAATGCAATAATACATTTCACCGATGATGCAGGAGGTCAAGTAAATGCAATAGGTGCCTTAGAGGGAAATATGTTAACTTTTGCTTCTCAGAATGAAATGATATTCAAGGTAGGTACAAGTAGTATTTTGGGTAATACTGATACTAAGATGACAATTGACACTAACGGTAACGTCGGGATCGGGACGACTAGTCCTGGAAGAAAACTTGAAGTTGATTTTACGGGTTCTGTTTATGGTGCAAAATTTACTAGAAGCGATGCCGCCGGAAGCTCTTTAATAGAGTTTGCTAATAGCGCTGGTGTTAAAAGTATAATTGGCTACGACGCTGGAGTTGACGGTTATAAAATTGGAACAGCATCTGCAACTAATCTTGTTGTAAAACAATCTGGCAACGTAGGTATCGGAACAATAACTCCTTTAGCTAAATTAGACATACAAGGAACACAAGGTCAGTTATTCTCAGTTACAGATGATTTATCTGGTGATATATTCTCAGTTGCTGATATATCTGGTGTACCTATATTAAATGTTAACTCAAGTGGGTTAGTCACGGTAGATGGTACATCTTATTTTAATGGTAACGTGGGTATAGGAACAAACACCCCTGCTACATCAGCTAAATTAACAGTAATGGGTAACCAAACTTTTGGTATACCTGGCAATGGATCAAACACTGACGGTAGATTTATATCTATTGAAGGTAACGCTGATAGCGGAGGTGAAGGTTCTGGTAGAATATTTTTTACAGAACACAACTCAACAACCGCATCAATGGACGCTTATGGAATGTCTATAGGATATAGAGGAGGCGCAACTTCTATTGTAGGTGCTAGTGGCGAGACTTGGACTGGGCTTAGTCAAATTGGTAATGGAGAGTGGGGTATGTGGGGTCATAATGCTAGTAATGTTGGGTCGTTAATTATGCACGGTGATAGAGCTGCTACTTATGTTGATTTTTCTGGAAATAATATACAGGGTATTCAAGATGCTTATGTTGCGGATCAAATAATACACACAGGTGACACTAATACTTACATGCAGTTTCACGCAGCTGATCAATGGAGAGTTGTAACTGGTGGTTCGGAAAGATTAGAGGTGAATAACTCTGCTGTAACAGTTAATGCATGTCCTTTAATTGTAAACGAAGAAGTCGGTATTGGTACTACAAGTCCTAATACAAAGCTTGATGTTATTTCTGGAACAAATAATGGTATTAGAATATCAGCAACAGACACCACTAGTAACTGGAGGGATATAAGTATAAGAAGCTATGTAACCCAAGCTCAAGCTGCTGCTTTAACTGACCATACTCATTTTTTCACCACTAACCCATCGGGACAGTCTGACCCCGCTTTTCAAAGATACGGGGGAACTGTAATACAATGTAGAGATGATGGTAATTCAAACTTTGCTATAAGAATAGGAAATGGAAATGGACATGCTACAGCTTTGAATATAAATGCTTCAGGAGTAACAACTTTTAACAATACAGTAACAGCTACAAACTTTATACTGTCTTCTGATGAAAGAAAGAAAACTAAAATAAAGGATTTAGCGCGTGATAATGTAAATGTTAACTGGAAATCTTTTGAGCTAAAAGAAGACGAAGGCGAATACAGAACAGGAGTTGTAGCTCAAGAACTAGAGGAAAAACACCCTGAATTTGTTAAAACAGACGATGAAGGATTTAAATCAGTAAAGTATATAGATTTATTAATAGCTAAAATAGCTGAGTTAGAAGCTAGATTAGAAAAAGCAGGGATATAATGGCAGTACCAGATACTAATACTTTTAATTTACAAGACGTCACTAATGAGTTTGGTCTTGGCCCTGGAGATAGTTTACAGGATTGCTTTAATGATTCAGATGCTGGAGATTTTATATCAAGTTTTAACCCGAATGCGTGGGGTTTTAATAACAATCTTTTAAATTTTAGGGGGTATGATGGTGCTTCCAGCTCTTTAACAAGTTTTGTTTACACGGCAAGCAATTATACTTTTGAGGGTTCAGCTTGCGGCGCTATTGACCCTATTCTTTTAACAGGTATGGCTATCGGGTTACACAACGGTAATTCAGCAAATCCCGTCGTAGGAGATCAGGTATACGAATATACTACTTTTCCAAATACACAACCTTTAACAGGTGGTGGACAAGGTAAATATTGGGGTAGCGCTGGAGGAGATTACACAGCACAAACTTTTAAAGCAAACTCATCAGGTGTAGTAACATATGTAAGTCCTTGTGCTTATACTGGTTGCGGGCTTTTAAGTTTAACTGTAGTAACAACTTACCCTACTAATATTGCAGGTGACAATGGAACGTTAAAAGTAGATTATGATTATTTACAAGGTACATTACAATACAATCTTAATGGAGGTTCGTGGATAACCCCTACTCAAACAGTAAACTCAGGATCGTTTACTATTACTGGTCTTAGCCCAGGCAGCGGAATAATATATTTTAGAACCTTTGGGGCATGGCCTGGTTGCACAAGACAGCTTAATTACACTATTGAAGATATATTCTTTTTAAATCCAGCTACTGTTTATAAAAGTGTTGATCCTAGTTTTTCTGTCATAGGTACAACAGGCGCAATATCAACACGGATAGCAAGTAATACTACGGGAAGCACAGTCTTAACAACTACTGCAAATCCAATTAATGTAAATAGTTTACCGGTACAAAGTTTGGGATATAGCGTGTATGTAACGCAAGCAAATCCTAGTGTTACTTATCCAGTAAAAACTTTATTTGTGTTTAATTAAAATAAATAAATAAATAAATAAAAATGGCAATTACTTACAAATGGGATATTCCCGCAATGAACGCTCACATTCAATCAGAAGGTGAATACAACGTAATCTACACAGTACATTACAGATACACAGGCTCTCAAGAGTCAAACGGTAAAACTTATTCGTCAACCAATATTGGTACTCAAGGTTACACTTATGTGGCTGGAGAGCCTTTTACGCCCTACGAAAACACTGAAGCTTTTGAAGCTATAGTTGTCGGATGGTTAGAAGATTCTTTGGATGTAGATCAAATGCAAGCTAGTATAGCTGCAAGCATACAGTCTCAAATTACACCAGTTAATGAAGACTTATACTTTACATGGCAGAACCCTGTACCACCGACTGAAGAATAAAAGGTAATTTATACGTCAAACGTGTAATAATAAAAACCATACAAAGCTATGGGCTTGTTGTAATTAAATCAAATTAAATCAAATTAAATATGTCAGACAAAATTGTCAAGAACTTAAGCTTTGGTGATGACGCTAAAGTTAAGGTCTTCGAAGGAATTAATAAACTCACAAAAGCTGTTAGCTCTACATTAGGAGCT
>Ga0233411_10000508_pt1 | contig 11898 bp, 9 predicted proteins | sample Na_anoxic_2_MG_FD_179799 | JGI IMG/M metagenome (GOLD analysis project Ga0233411, IMG submission 179799) | Seawater microbial communities from Saanich Inlet, British Columbia, Canada - Na_anoxic_2_MG | ecosystem: Environmental > Aquatic > Marine > Inlet | place: Canada: British Columbia...
GGATGATGTTCATCATGCGCCATATAATGTTTATGCTACAACTATAACAGCTAGTTCTGCAATGATATTATGGAATGGAGAATCAACTTTAACTACAGCAATAGAAATATTCTATGATGCTGGTGCTGGATATATATCAGCAGGTACTGTATCTCCTGCAGTATTGCAATTTTCTTTAACAGGTCTTATAACAGCAACTGATTATAAAGTAAAATTGCAATCAACAGATGGTGTTGGTACATGTGATAGTGTAGAAATATTATTTACAACATTATAACAGAAGCAATATTTTGTTTGGTTTTTATTGCTAAAGTTGCAAAGCTCAGTTTATTCTGGGCTTTGTTTTTTTAAAAAAATTCTTATATTTATCAAATAAATAAAAAACTATTAATGACAAATTTAGAAAAAAAAGTTTACAGTACGTTTAGATTAAAAAAAAGTGTTAAATATTGTGCAAAAAAATTAGGTATATCTGTAGATGAATACATCAATATTAAAACGAAACTTAAAAAAGAATCAATTGCAAATAATGATCAGTCAAGTAGTTTTGTTAATCTAGAAGCAGGTACGGCTAAATTTTCAGGAAAAAGCGTATCTGAACCAAAAAATTCAGATGAAATAATAAAGCTTTTAAATATTGACACTACTAAATGGAAACTTTCTCAATATTGGAATAAACAAATGTCAGATCATTGGCGTATTTCAGCATTAGTTACTAAAATAAAAGATGATAGTTCTGAAAATTTAATAGGTGCACTAATTGAAAATTGGAATCCCAAAAGATACAAAATCCCAGATCTACGTAAAGAAAAAAATTTTAATAGTAACAACAAAGAAGAAGTGTGTGGTATAATGTCATTACAAGACATTCATTTTGGAAAAGAAGGTAATGAAACTATTGATAAAGATTTTGAAGATACAATAATTTATTTGATAAGCAAATCTATAGTCTGTCACGATATTAAAAAGTTATACTTTGTTGTTGGTGGGGATTTAATAAACATGGATACTTTTGCTGGAACAACAACAAGTGGTACACCATTAGATAATTCTATGACAGCAACAGATGCCTATATAAAAGCATTTGATGCTATGCATTGGGCAATAAATCTTTTAAAATCATACTGTGAAAAATTAGTAGTAGTATATATTCCTGGGAATCATGATAGACTTTCTTCTTTTCACTTAGTTCATGCTTTATCTAAATCAATTCTTTCCGATGATATAGAATGGGATATAGAATATGAAGAAAGAAAAGTGCATGTATGGCATAGTAATTTTAATGGTTTTGAGCACGGAGATGCTATGAATAAAAATACACCAATTATTTATGCAACTGAATTTTCAGAAGAGTGGGGTAAGACAAAACATAGAACCTTATTTACAGGTCATTTTCATCAAAATAGGAAAGTAGAATATATTACTACAACAGAGACTGCAGGGTTTATACATAAAACTTTACCAAGTTTATCAAAAACAGATTATTATCATTATCACAAAAAATATACAGGCAATAAAAGATCTGGTAAAATAGAACTTAAATCACAAAATAAAGGGAATATTTGTGAATTTACTTACTTGGCTGACTAAATTTTAATGTTTAACTTTTTTAAGTGCTGTTTTTTTTGTAAATTATAATATAAGTATTATGACAAAAATTTTTAAAAGTCCTAATTTAAACGGACCTAGATTTAGACAAAAAAGATTAAGCTTTTTAAATAAAAAATTATTTGAGGAATTTAAAAATAAGTATCCAAAATATGGGGCTATTAGTAATGAAAAGTTAAAGAAGATAATAAGACTTTATAATAAAAATTTATGGAGTGGAGTTATTAAATATAGAGATGGTGTAGAGTTACCTGATTCATTAGGTTACCTTTTTATAGGAACATGTTCACCGGCTAAGTATAATAATACAAATATAAATTATGCTAAATCAGCTCAATATGGAAAAATGCTTACAAATAATAATTGGGACACTGATGGAAATATAGGTAAGATATTTTATACAAACGCATCAGCTAAGTATAAATTTAAAAATAGAGAGCTTTGGAAATTTGAGGCATGTAGAGAATTTAAAAGATCTGTTGCTGCAGAATATCCTAAAAATTGGAATAAATATAAAATTATACAAAATAAATATCAAATAGCCCATTTGTATCAAAATAAACTTGATTCAAAAGAGCTTGAAGATTATAACGAATTTGAAATGTAATTATGGCAACAACAATAACTGAGGTTATATCAAGAATCCGTGGTCAGGTAAAAGCTGAAGTACAAGATTCATTTGTTACAGACCGTTACATATATAGTTTAATTACAAAGCATGCTCAAATGCTTATGAGAAGACAAGACTTTGCAAATAAACTAATGAAATTTAATGCTGTATGGAAAACTTTACCTTATGTAGAACTTATTGATGTAGATAAAGTTGAAGCTAGTTGTACAGGAATTGAAAGCGGATGTACCATAAAAAGAACAAAAGATAAGCTTCCTGATATGATTGAAGGTTATTGGGGGCCGCTTATTAGAACAGTTAGTTCTATTGATGGATCAATTGAAACTCAAGCAACTCAACCAGGTACATATACATCTATGACTAAAACAACATCTTTTAAATACAATAAGAAAAAATACTTCTGGTATCTTAATGGTTACTTGTATTTACCAGATGTTGATTGGGATGCTATAAAAATAGAAGGAGTATTTGATGATAACATTGGACAATGGCTTTGTGAAGAAACTGAAAAATGTGTTCCAAGATATAATCAAGAAATAAATATTCCGGAAGCTTTATTTGCTGAAATAGAGCTAGAGGTTGTTAAATCAATGATGATGACTGTTAGTGTACCGCCTGAAGATGGTGATAATAAAGTAAATCCAAATAGATAAGATATGAATCCAATTTATAATAGTAAGGGTATGAGAGTTCCCGGAATGTTTGAAAAAGGTGGAGCTGCACCTAAAGGATATCATTTTATGCCAGATGGCACATTAATGAAAGATTCTGACCATATGAAAAAAGGTGGCGCAACAAAAGATGCATGCTATCATAAAGTTAAATCTAGATATAAGATCTGGCCTAGCGGTTATGCTAGCGCAGCTCTTGGTAAATGTAGAAAAGTAGGTGCCTCAAACTGGGGTAATAAAAGTAAAAAATAATGGCTTACAAAAAATCTAAAAAAGGCGCTAATTTAAGACGTTGGTTAAAAGAAGAATGGACTGACCAAAATGGTAAACCTTGTGGTAGTTCTGAAACTAAAGGTATTAAAAAATGCAGACCTAAAAAAAAGATTTCTAGTAAAACTCCTAAAACATGGAGTGAAGTAAGTAATAAAAAAGAAGCACTTGTTGCTGAAAAACGTAGAGTTGGAATGGGTGCAAAAACCGGGAAAGCTAAACATGGTGGACAACCATATTATAATAATCAAGGAATAAAAGTTCCTGGAATGACTTACAAATCATAGTAATTATGGAACCAGTATATAATTCAAATGGAGTGAGAGTGCCTGGGATGTACAAAAAAGGTGGATCCACTCCAGCATGGACAAGAAAAGAAGAGCTGCTACAAAAGCAGGTAAACAACATGTAAAGCATGGTCTACATAAGGGTAAAGAAAGATAAACAATGGCTAACGATAAACAAAACAAACAAAGAAGATTCTATCTAGATGGATATGCTCAACATCCTGAGTGGTATACTTGGCATTATGAAATGCTTAAGAAACTAAAAGATATTGATAGTAACACTAGTGGTGATACAAATGTATCATTTGATGGTACAGCTTCAGATGCTTTTGGAAGATTAAGAGTATCTTCTCCTTTAACTTTATTTGATTCATCTCATAGATACGCAGAAAATGATTTATTTAATGAAGATATAACTGGCACTGCATCTTCTACTTTTAATGCTGATCAAGGATTAGTAGAATTAAATGTAGGTACAGCTAGTGGTGATCAAATTATAAAAGAGTCAAATAAAGTATTTGCTTATCAACCAGGTAAGTCTTTATTAATTATGAATACTTTTGTAATGGATACTGCAAAGACTAATCTAAGACAAAGAGTAGGTTACTTTGGAGCAGAGAATGGTTTTTACATTGAACAAGATGATACCACAGTTAATTTAGTTAAAAGAAGTAAAATTACAGGCTCTGTTGTTAATACTGAAATTGCTCAGAGTAGTTGGAATGGAGATAAACTAGATGGTACAGGTGCTAGTGGATACACATTAGATTTAACTAAGTCTCAAATTTTATGGATGGATATGGAATGGTTAGGAGTAGGTAATGTTAGAATAGGTTTTATTATTAACGGAACTTTTATTGTTTGCCATACATTTCAATGTGCTAATATTTTAGATTCTACTTATATTACTACTGCCTCTCTTCCTATAAGATATGAAATAACTAATACAGGAACAGTAGCATCAGCATCACAATTAAAACAAATTTGTTCAACGGTTATTTCAGAAGGTGGTTATGAATTAAGAGGAAGGCAACAAGCTATTGGAACAGTGATTACTTCTCCTTATACTTTAACAACTGCTGGAACTTATTATCCTGTAGCTTCTATAAGACTAAAAGCTGCAAGACTAGATGCAATTGTTATTCTTACTGCTTTATCTTTATTGGGAACTGGAAATGGAAAATTTTATAATTGGCAAGTGGTTGCTGGTGGAAGTATTACGGGTGGAACTTGGGTGTCTGCTGGAGCAAACTCATCTGTTGAATATAATATTACAGGCACTGCTCACACATTAGGGACAGGAAGAATATTAGCTAGTGGTTTTACTTCTTCTAGCAAACAAACAAGTGAATCTATTAATATATTAAAAGAAGCTTTATTTAAGTTTCAATTGGAGAGAAATACATTTACTAGTACACCTGAAATTTTAACAATTAGAATGTCTTGTGATAGTAATACAGAAAATGTTTATGGTTCTATGGATTGGGAAGAAGTTAGTAGATAATGAAAAATATATTATGAAAAAGAAAGATTCAAGATTAACAAGAGCAGGGGTATCTGGTTATAATAAACCTAAACGTACACCGAGTCATCCAAAGAAGTCACATATAGTTGTAGCTAAAGAAGGTGATAAAGTTAAAACAATACGGTTTGGGGAACAAGGTGCAAAAACAGCAGGTAAACCTAAAGCAGGTGAATCAGATAAAATGAAAAAGAAACGTGCTTCATTTAAAGCAAGACATGCTAAAAATATTAAAAAAGGTAAAATGTCAGCAGCTTATTGGGCCGATAAAATAAAATGGTAAGTCATGAGCGTATCACATAAATATAGAACATTTGATCAGTTGTATGAAGATGTATCAGTTGACTTTGCAAACTATGCTCTTGAGAATATGATTGAACCAGCGCAATTAATTAAAGTTGCTACAAGAGTTAACTATGATTTAGGTTTAAGAATTCATAGAACTAAAGAAGTTGTTCTTGATATAGAACATGGCAAAGCTAAGTTGCCTGGTGATTTTGCATATTTAAATTATGTATTTAGATGTGGGGAGTATACTATAGCCGATAGACCACCATCAGGAACTCATATAGAAACATTTAATGATGTACCATATGTTCCAGCTCCTGGGGAATCTGGACCATGTGACGATCCATCATGTAGGGATGTATGCGTTATAAAAACATGTGAAGATAAAAATGAATATCAATTAGTTCAAAGAATTAATTCATCACAATATAGAACTTTTACTGCATTTACTCCATTAAGAATACAAAATGTAAATAATACAACATGTGATTGTGCTAACCTTGGTGAACAAGCTTCAGATATAGCTGAAATAAAAGATGGTTTTATACTTACAACTTTTACAACAGGAAAAGTATATCTAAGCTATCAAGGAGCCATGGAAGATTATAATGGAAATCTTTTAGTTTTAGATCATCCTTATTGCAATGAGTATTATGAATATGCATTAAAACAAAGAATATTAGAAAATATGATATTTGCTGGTGAAAATGTAGTGAATCAATTAGGTCTTATAGAACAAAGACTTAGAGCTGCTAGAAATAATGCATTAAGTTTTGTTAATACTCCGGATTTTGCAGAGATGAAAAAAATATGGTTATTAAACAGAAAGGCTCAGTATCATAATTATTATAATATGTTTAAAAGTTACCCAGCAGAGAATAACAGATTATATAACTTATCATAAAAATGGCAAAGCAGCAGTCAACATCTTCAATTGAAGTTAATATATTTTCAAAAGGAATGCAGAAAGATTTGTATGCAGGCATTCAATCTAAAGAATCCTGGAGTCATGCAAGAAATGCTGCAAATAATTCTGTTGATGGAGATATAGGTGTAATAGGAAATGAACCAGCAAATTTATTTTGTGCAAGTGCACCTTATACTGTTATTGGTGCAATTCATACTTATGCAGATCAATGGGTAGTATTTTCTACAAATGACTCTTCTTCTGAAATTGGTTTATTTGATGATAGTGAATGTAAGTATGAAACATTAGTCAATGCACCATGTTTAAGTTTTAATAGGAAACATTTAATTACGGGTGCTGCTAAAGAAAACTATGATTGTACTTGGCAAGTTTATTGGGATGATGGAAATAATCCATCCAGAACTTTAAATATAGATAACATTCCTTATATACAGGAGGAGGTTTCACCGCCTGGGGCAGATTGTGTTATATACGAAGATACCACGGAATTAGACTGTGAAAAAATAAGACTGGCTCCATTAATGACTACACCATGTATTAATTTAAATAAAAATATAGATGGTGGTCAGTTAAGAAATGGTAGTTATCAAGCATATGTAGCATATTTGATAAATGATCAAAGAGTAACAGATTATATTGGTATTTCCAATATTCAAGCTTTATTTGATCATGATAATAATAAAGGATCTTTAGATGTTACAATAACAAATTTAGATCAACAATTTGAACAATATGAGTTGGTTATATTGTCAGATAATCAAGGTGCAAAAGTAGCAACTCGAATAGGAAGTTATAGCACAGAACAATCCAAGATATCCGTGGATTATATTGATCCATCATTAAGTACTGTACAATTATCATCTTTATTTTTAAGAAGTCCTGCTTATGAAAAATCAGAGTCAATGTATGTTGTTAATGATTATCTAATAAGACAAGGACCTACAGAACAATTTGATTTTAATTACCAACCCTTAGCAAATAATATAACTTCTAAATGGGTTGTTGCAGAATATAATGCTGAGTACTATTATAAAGGTGGTAATAAAACTCAGTTTATGAGAGATGAGGTTTATGCCTTTTTTATAAGATGGATCTATAATACTGGAGAAAAATCATCTTCATATCATATACCAGGAAGAGCTCCATCTTTTACTTCTCAAAATCAATTTGGTGAATTTGTTGTTGATGATGGTATTAGTTCAGGTATTAATGTAATTAGCCCATCTGGTACAGAATATAATTTTCAAACATATAATACAGCAACTGTAACAACTTTAGGTTTATCTGATCCAACGGGTGATGGTGGTACTATAATTGCAAAAGGTGATATGGCCTATTGGCAATCAACAGAAAAATATCCTGCAACAAAGCCTGAAATTTGGGCAGATTTGTGTGGTAAAGAAATACGTCATCATAAATTTCCAACTGAAGAAACAGGACCTTCACTAATACTTTCTAGTAGTAATGGAAGTAAAATAAGAATACTAGGTGTTGAGTTTGGAAATATAGAAAGACCGAAAGATAATGATGGAAACTACATACCTAATATTATAGGTTATGAAATATTAAGAGGATCTAGAGAGGGTAATAAATCCATATTGGCAAAAGGTATTTTTAGAAATATGCGTCAATATGAAATTCCAGATAACGAAGGTACCCTTGGGCCAAGCTTCGGGTTATATCCAAACTTTCCTTATAATGATTTAAGAGCTGATGTATATCATTGGGATGGAAATCAATCACCACCTGGTGTATTTGGATCTTGGGGTTTATGGCAAGTTGACCCACTTCCTAAAACATCTGGATGTGATAATTGGTCAGACTCTGTTAGCAACTATCAACCTTTAACCGGATTTAGAAGAGATGTTTTTACATTTCACTCTCCTGAATTAATGTTTAGAAGACCTTTTTTAAATCCATATGAAGTTAGAATATACGGGGCTTATTCTGGAGAAAGTGTTGGTTACTTTAAAGCAAGTGAAAGACATCCTCAAAACAAACTTTTAAGAAATGGTGCTGCTATTATTTCTGGTATAATTGGGATTGGTTATGCAATAGCGCAAATGCAAGGTACACAGAGAATTTTACTTGAAAATGCAACTAATGCAAATGTGCCATATATGCCTATATTTGTTGGACCTGCCGGAACAGATGCTCCTGGTGTCAATGCAGTTGCTGAACCCGCTTCTACGGGTTCTGTAGCAGCTACTGTACTACTTAATGCAGCTTTAAATTTAGCATTAGATGAAACAGTTAAAATAGCTGATGTATTAGGTGCTGGTGGTACAGGAGGTGATATTGCAATTTATGCTAAGGGAATTACTGAACAAAGTATAGGCGGTGCAATTCCTGGTATGACAGGTGGTGGTTATAAAAGAGAATATATAAAAGATAATGATGCCTCGTTGTTACCTACTTTGCTAAAATTAGCTTTTGGTGTTACAGGATCTAAAATGCATATAGCTTTTGGTGCTCAGAAAATTATAGATTTAATGTACAACCTTGTATCATTTGAGGATTTTGCATTTAAATTTAATTCACATGGTTTGTTTGATTCTTATCATAAAACACAATCAGGTCAAAGATTTAGATCATTAAATTTAAATGCAAACTATATAGGAAGTTCATTTCAAACTTTTAATACAAATGCGGATGATGCAGATGAAATCTCATACTATAAGGTAAATAATTTATACAGACCGGATACTGTAGTAATTCAAAGTGATGATATTTTACCTATTCCGCAAAATTTAGGCGCCCCAATAGATAAATCAAGATATACTGTTGGTGGAGATGCAGATGAAAGTTTTGGAAATGAATATATTGTAGATCCTAGCATAAGTCAAACTAAACCAATATCTTCTTTGTATGGATCTTTGAAGTTTAACTTTGATAATCAATACGGGCAACTTGAAGGAATAAAACAAGTTATAATGGCCGGTTGTGTTTTTAAAATAGATTCAACTAGACCGGATGCATATAAATATTCAACAACACCTATATTCAGTGGTGATACATATGTTGGTAGATATACAGAAAAAGTAATAATGCCAATATTTACAGATTTCTTGTATGGACAACCAGATCAATATCCGTACAATTATTTGCAAAGAATAAATATTCCATATCCAAGATTTTGGATGGATACAAGAAAATATGATACAACTCAATTAGCACAGGAAATTACAACATTCGGTTTTGCAGATGGTCCTGGTTTAACAGACCTTTTACCAAATGATTTATTTTATTTGGATAGAGGTGATTCATGCGGTTTTAGTTTTTTTTCAATCTTTGGTAATAAAGCAGGTAACTCTGCATTTGCAATGAGATTTGGTTATATGTATACTCATGTGAATGGTGTCTTAGACTTTTTTACTGAATCTGAAATTAATTTACCTTTTAGAGATTGGGATGATGTACCTGAAGGTAGATACTTTGATAATTTTAGATATCAAGATTTAGGAGAAATGTTTCATGCTGAAATACAAAAGAAAGATAACTTATTTAGGTATGATTATTCATTAAGTACTAGTAGATTTATTAATAACCTAATATCCAATGGATCAATACAACCTAGAGATTATAATCCTGAAATAGCAGAAACTTGTTTTACAAATTATCCAAAAAGATTAATCTATTCTCTTCAAGCACAAGAGGAAGCTAAAAAAGATTTTTGGAGAGTATTTTTACCAAACAATTATAAAGACTTTAAGGACAGAGTTAATATAATAAAACCTATTAACAAAAGCGGAGCTGTAATATTTTTCCCTTATCAGTCTCCGCAAATGTTCCAAGGTTTAGATCAATTACAAACAGATCTTGGCACTAAATTAACTATAGGAGATGGTGGTTTATTTGGTCAACCATTTCAAAATCTTGTAAATTCTGATTTATCAAATGAGTATGGATCTTGCGAAAGTCAAAGAGGTGTCATAAATACACCATTTGGATTTTTCTTTATATCGCAAGCTCAAGGTAAAATATTTCAGCAAAATGGTCAAGGTATCCAACCTATATCTAATCAAGGAATGAAATGGTGGTTTAATAAATATTTACCATCTACATTAATTAAACAATTTCCAGAGTTAGAGTTTAGCAAACTTGCAGATAATCCTGTTATAGGAATAGGATGTCAAATTGCATATGATGTTACAGATGATATTATATATTTCTGTAAAAAAGATTTTAAACTAAAACCTGAATGGGCTAATGCAATTACATATGATCCTTTACTTGATTGCTTTACAATAGGTATGATAACAAATACTACAAGTAGGATTTGTGTTAATATAGGAGATCCGAGATATTTTGATAATTGTTCTTGGACTGTGAGTTATGATCCTAAAGCTCAAGCTTGGATATCATTTCATGATTGGCATCCGGAACTTTCTTTATCAAGCATTAATCATTTTTTAACAACAAAAACAATAGATGCAGATAATCCTCAATGTCCACCAGGTTATGTATATAATCCACAAACAGGAGATTGTGAACAACTCATAGATGAGACATCTAATGCAAGAGTGTTTGTAGATGAAGTTCCTTCAACTATTACTTCAATTGGTTGTGATTGTCCTGACGGGTATACATTGGTATATTACAATCCAGAACAATTTAATTTTACATCCCCGGTTGGAGATTGTTTTGATGAAAGTACGCCAAAGCCTATATGTAGAAAAGTTGAATGTATATGCCCTGAAGGTCCATATCCAGATTCTATTGTAATAGAATCAGGTGAATGTGATGATGTATATTCCGCAGGACCAAATGGAGATCCTACTTATATAAATCAAAATCCAAAAACTTGCACCTATCAAGTTTTAAGAACAGAAGAACCTAGTTTTAGAACGGGTGCTATTTGGAGACATAATTATAGATGTGATTTATTTGCAAACTATTACGGTGTAGATTATCCTTGGGAAATTGAACTAATTGAAAACACGGGTCAGAATGTAAATACAGTACGTAGTGTTGAATATCAATTAGAATCATATGTATATAAAGGAAACCAGTTTAATGGTTGTGGAGATGATAAATGGCATGATTTAGATTTTAACTTTGATGAAGCCATTATATATAATACTGAACAAGTTTCAGGGTTATTAAGATTAGAATTAAATCCAAAAGAAGATCCTTTAAATATATTAACATATCCAATAATTAACACTAATGATATTCAAATATTATATTCAAAGGAAGAACAAAAATATAGATTTAATCAGTTTTGGGATATAACTAATGATAGAGGTGAGTTTAGTAATTCAGAACAAAATATTTTAATAACTCAATGTAATGGTTATATAAGAGATTTAAACGCAAATAATTTAAACTATAATAAAACTCAAGGACAAAGAAAAAAGTTCAGACATTATTACAACAAACTGTTATTAAGAAGAAGATTATCAAATGATAGAAAAATGCTTCTTAAATTAGTAAACTCTAAACTTAACCTATCATTTAGATAATGAAAAAATATTATTCAAAAATAGAAACAAAGGGTTTACCTGGTGGACCAAATGAGCAGTTTACTTATATTACTGGTATATTTTCTTCAGATGTTTTTTCAACTGAAGGTTACAAAAGAAACTCTCCAGATAAAAACAATCCTTATAATATAATACCTTCTGGAAATATAACCATGGAAGGTGTAGACTTTCCAGTTATGGGAATGGATAACTTAGGTAATACTAAAG
>Ga0233411_10000510_pt1 | contig 11884 bp, 21 predicted proteins | sample Na_anoxic_2_MG_FD_179799 | JGI IMG/M metagenome (GOLD analysis project Ga0233411, IMG submission 179799) | Seawater microbial communities from Saanich Inlet, British Columbia, Canada - Na_anoxic_2_MG | ecosystem: Environmental > Aquatic > Marine > Inlet | place: Canada: British Columbia...
GGGGGGAGGGGTCAGCGTCTGTCTCCGTGGACGCTGGACCCCTTCTCGACCTGAAGAACCCCTCCCTCCAGATCTTATTGAATCTTTCCGCATAGAATCTGCAATGGTTATTGTTGATGCGGTACTCGCCTCCACCTGCCTCCGTCTCCCACCTGACCCGCTCCATCACGGCCTTCGCTCCGTAATGCTCGAAGCCTTCCCGGATCTTCTGCCGTGAGAACTTTACGAAAAGCTCCCAGACCTCAGGGTGAGCAGCATGGAATCGCTGACAGGCCAGACGCATCTGCTCCGTGCGGGTCATGCCCCTCCCTCTTCCAGTGCAATCATTCTATCCAAGATAAAACAATCCAATTTCGTATACTGAGTCAGGGTAAAGATGCCATTGTTCCAGCAGTTGGCGTAACTCTTATCCAGTTTCCTGAGATCATCGAGCGTTGCCGCCTTTTCTATCTTAGCCCTTGCAGATGTGTAGTCGTCACTCATCATTCCTCCCCCTCTGCTATGAATACGATGCGAACTTCTGCCACTCGACCCGCTCTACGCTTCACCTCCACCGGGTACTTTCCATCCCCCCATCCCGTACTCACCGCAACCCCTACCCCCTTACCTAGAGGAGCAGAGGTGCCGCTACCCTCGTGCAAGGCATCGACAAACTCGCCCCAGTCCTTGACTCTGCAGGTCGCCTCATCGCCCAGCACATAGCAGGGATCGCCCAGCCAGCAAAGTCCGGCATCCACATAGATGCATCCGATTGTTTCCCATTGCGGATCACTCATCGCACGCCCACTTCCCGCAGTGCTGCCTCCAGTGCCGCCAAACCTCCCCCGTTGGCGGATGACTGGAATACAATCCCCCCACCGTATCGCTTGCCCCGGTATCGCTTCCCCCCTTGCCTCTTGGCAAGGGCGATGGCTTCCTCAATCGTGCTGGCGATGGCTAGGTAGTGGCATACCCATCGCCCGTTGCCGTTCACATCGTTATTGATACGGGTCCATCCAAAACTAGGCATCACTGCCCCCTTCCAAGGTTGCGAACAGGGGCGGTGCATCGCTCCCTCGTACATCCTCCACTGTGAGCAGGAACCCGTAACCACGATGCCATCCTCGTGCCTTCTCAGTCATGCCTTCCCAAGGCAAGGCCCAGTATCTCAGCCCGTCCGCTGCCGGGAGATTCGTAGCCAGTCGGCACTTCGTACCCGCTGGGATCGTGGCAATCCTCCCATAGGGTGCCGCCTTATACCCCACGGCTTCCGGGAGAATATGCACTGCGTAGGGGTCTCGTAAATTTACCATGCTGTCCGCCTTCCGCCCTTCCGGGCTATTCCTCCAATGAAATTGATTCTGCGATGCCCGCCTCGATTGCTGCCGATGCTGCCTCTTGCTCTGCCTTGCTCAGTTTATTCCATGCATCATTACCCATCCTGCCAGTGCATCCGCTGCACTCGTACAGGGCCAGCACCCGCCCGATCATGGCGTGATGGTTCCGCCTGTTATCATTGATGGCCTCACGGATAAGATAGCCGGAGTGCTGGCCGTAGTCCCCACCGACCGCCCACCGGACCCGCTCCTGCAGGGTCTCAGGGTCTCGAAGCAGGGTGAGGTAGTCCGCTTGTGCATCCTTCCGCTCGTGGAGTGGGGCGGCATCTGCATCCCCTTCACGGGTGAGAAATTCACCCGCTGATACCGGGTCAAACTCCCATCGCTCTACTCGTAGATCTGTTTTCATGTTGTCGCCTTCCTGCCCTTCCGGGCTGTTGATTATCCGTCTAGTTGGTTTTGATGTTCTCGATGCCGTTCTGGCATTCTCCTGTGATCCACGACTCGACCTGTACCCGTGCCACGACTACTAGCGGGTCGTCGTCACCGCTGAGAAAGGCACTCGTGAAAGTCAGCCCATCAGCAGGGTCAGACTCCCGTGCGATGTGCAGATCCCACGAGAAACCCGGTATCGTTTCCAGATGCATCAGTACGATGCCGACTACATCGTTCTGTTCCAAGTCGGCACCTGCCCCCCCTGTACTGTCGTTGAGGATTTCCAGCACCTCGATGGTGCCGGAGAACTCACGCCCCCCACTGCTGGCTGTGAAGTCGAATAAATTATCCATGTTGCTGCCTTCCTGCCCGTGTGGGGCGTGTTGATTATCCGTGCCTGGTCCCATCGGAGTCGTACCACTGCCCGAAGTAGGGCATCTGGTTTGTGATATGCCACACTAGGGGCTGAGACCCATCGGGATTCGGGTTGTCCCGGTCTCTCATCACGGTGACAAACCATCGTTCTCCCGTGCGGGATTCCATTCTCTTGGCTGTCACCGTGCCATCGATCTTATCTTCTGCTGGTATGGTCTGGGTTCTCATGCTACTGACCTCACAACTACGCATCCGGCGAAGAAGTCAGGGAAGGTGGCCAGTCTTTTGTGGGCACCTGCTTCGGTGTATCCGAACGCCCTATCCACATGGCTGCTATCCGTGGTCCAGTCACGATCATCACCATGCACGGAACCTCTATAGAAGAGGCCATCCGTTCTCCTGATGTAGTAGTCGAAGATCATGTAGTTGTTCATTCTGTCCTGCCTTCCTGCCCGTGTGGGCTGTTAGTAACTGCGATGGGTACTGGCAATGGTGCCGGGTTCCATCGGTTGGGTTTTGTGACCACGGATTGCATCGTCCACTAGTGCCGACAATGCGGCACCCGCATCCGTGTAGGTGTCACGATCTAGCATGACCCCATCGGAGTCTTCGATGTCGAGGTCCACTAGATCGCAACCCGCACCCGGATGCTGCAGCATCTCCGGGATACCGTGGTCATGCACTGCGATGACGATCACATCGGCATCTTCCGGTATCCCATGACATGGCCACGATGCCTTGAATGCATCGATGGTTGCCCTGCAGATGGTGATGATGAGTAACTCCATTATTGTCCTGCCTTCCTGCTATATGGTGAAAAAGCTGTCTGTGTTGAAAAACGCCATCGGTGAACCCGTGTACACGGTGCCATCGGCATGGGTGAAATTCATAGTCCGATGCGGGTTGAGGTGAATCTCCCGCTGTCCTGTGTCCCGCTGTCCGGTGCTGACAAGGGTGCCTTTGATTCTCGCATACACCTCACGGTGTCCCTTGCTGAGAATGCGACGATGGCCACCGGGTGCCACTAGTGGTTTGCAATCTCGCAAGACAACATGGTCCACATTACAGACAACCTTACCGCTGACCTTTATCGACCATCTAGGCTTGCCCTGTTTGACATTGTTTAGGTTCATATGAACCGTCACAACTGTTCCGGGTTTCGGTGTCATTCTGTACCTGCCTTCCGTGGCACCATTGCCACTACCACAAGGTGTAACACGGTAACGCCTACCCCGTCAACCACAATCTACCTGAGTCAATCAGATCTACTTGAGAACCTGCGGTATCGGGGCAGGGGAACCCGTGCAGTGGTCACGGTTGGCATGGTCGGATGTCGTTCCGGGAAGGGGTGCCGTCACTGTGTCAATATCGCACACTTGGAAGTTTGAACCGGGTGCCGGGGTCGAATCGGCTGCAATCTCCGGCTCGAGGTGCTGTTGCCGACTGGCAGGGGGGGGGGGGGGGGGGGGGGGGGGGGGGGGGGGGGTATATCCCGCCTTATACATTTTCCCAGAATAGCGTCCTGCGGTGGTTCTGTGGCTATTTGGCTAAAAAGAGAACCGGACACCCGCTGATGTGGAAGGCGGTGGGTATCCGGTTCAAGGAAGGCCGAGATGTTGGTATGGCTATTAGCGGAGTCTAATGGCTATTTCTTCTTAGGTTTCTTCTTCTTAGGTCTGCCGACTTGGCTTCCGTAGGTGCCTGGTCCGTTTGGCATATAACTTCTCCTGTGGTTAGTGGCTGCTGCAGGTGCAGCTGCACCACATCACTTTTTTTAATTTGAGTAGGTTGTTCAGCAGGTCTGCTTTCGGCAACTTACTCCCTAGATTGTGGTAGATCCTTTGGTGCTGGTCAAAACCCCCCCTACCCCCCCTTTTTTTTATGGGGGAATAGCGGTGGATTGTTGCCAGCACTGCTCTTGCGGTTGTTCACCCTGAGTTGTTGGTGAGTCCTTCGTATGCTGGGTGCCGAAGACCCTAAACTTGGCACCGACAGATTCCTGTCGTCAGGAGAGGTTCTATCCGTTGCCTTGCTGTGGGTCAAGTGGATTCCTCATGGGGTCGTACTTGTTTGATTTCTCTTATGCAACCGAGTGGTATGCAGTTGACATCGCCTACGAGTTCGCCGTCGAACTCAACGGAGGAGGTGATGGTGAGGTATTTGGGTGTTTTGGCGAGTATCCAGCCGACTGAGTGCATGATCCCTGGCTTGAGTTCCCGTGCTTCTTCCTCATCGCTCCATGTTTCCTCTAATGCGGCGGTATCCTCCCAGATGACGACAACGAGTTCGGGTTTAGGGTTCGATTCCATGTTTCTTCAGATCCTCTGGGCTGATGTGTACCATCCAGGGGTTGTCGTCGATCCAGATGTCGAACTCTTCCCCTTGTTCCCGGCAATAGGGCTTCTTGGCTCTTCCGCTGGTGAAGATGATAGGGACCGAGTGCCCGAGGAAGTAGGGTATTTCGTCTTTGGATGATTTGCGAGGGGGTCTTGCAGTGACGACATAGACCTCGATGCTGTGCATTTTGCAGAGGTTTACGAAATCTTCCCAGAATGGCGGTGCCTTGGTGATGGTGCCGTCATAGTCGAGGGCTATTCTCATCGTCTTCCCTTTCTTCCCGGTTCATAATGTCTATGAAGAAAGCTAGGCTTTCGTCCATGAATCGTTCCATGAGTTTGCTTGTGAGGTGTATTTTCACTTGCTGGCGGTTGGAGGGCGAGGTGAACAGGAGTGCGAAGTTGTCGGTGTCTGGGTCGTACTTGAACCAGAACTCGACTCCTTCGGTGGGTTCGTTGTCGGCTGGCTGCATCCAACTGTTTCGTTCGCTTAATTCCATGTCTTGATTCCCCTTTTTGTGAGATAGGGCAGGATTATCTCGATTGCCGCTCCTTCTCCCCATGTCCCAAACAGCGTGTTCAGTGCCATGCAGATGATTCGGCAGTTCTCTTTCGTGTACCCTAGTTCTGGAATGATTCTATCAATAGTGGGGGTTCGTGGGGAGAGTTGGCCCGACTTGGATTGAAGGTCAAAGGGCACTCCTGAGGCTTCACAGGTTCCAAGTTGGATTCTTTTTTTGACCCATTCGATATCTAGCCCGAACTCCATAGCCTTGAGTTTGGCTCTCCTTTTTGCCCCATGAAGGAGACGCAAAGACCTGTGCTGGATATTCGTCCTGAGCCTTCTCCTGTTGCATATTTTGCAGATTCTCAGGTGTCGGGTCTGGTTGGCCTTCTGGTCCCAGAAGAACTGGAAGTGCTTTTTGTCCAGGGGCAGGACTTGTTGGCATTGACTACACTGGAGGGTTTCTATGGGTTTGCCTTGAAAGCGGAGAGGGAGGCCAAATGCCGCACCAATGAAAACCCCCCTCTCCGGGAAATGGCAAGGTTCACAGGATTATTCCTGGCTGCTTGTGTAGTCGATTCTGGATCATGTTCCGGACCTCAAGCAATCTGTGCTTCTGCTTCTGGTTGGAGATCTGTTGCTCATGGATTTCGAGAAGGCAAAGGTCCAGCGATTTCTTTATGTCGTTCAGTTCCGTGTCTTTTTGAACTCTTTTAATCGTGGCGACTTTGGCATTTCTTTTCTTGCTTCTCTTTCTAGACCTTGCCATTTTTGGTGGATCTCCCTCCATAGTGAAATAAGGAACGAACTGGTTTCAATGGGCAGCTTCAGCCCTTCTTTAACGATGTCGATAAAGCGGAAGTCGTTATTGCTAGAGGTGTCTACGACCCATGTGGAGTCATTGTACTCAGATGACTGAAAGATTGTTTTCTTGTTTCCGGACTTGACCCAGAACTCCAAGGGCTTGAGTGCCCCATTCTCGAACGGAATGAAGAATCCCAGTTTGTAAGATTGGCCCTCGGAAGATTGATAGGTGTGCTGGTGGTAGACTTCCAGCCCAGATTTGTCCTTGTCCATTGGTTTTGCCTCGCCTTCGTGGGCAATATACATCTTTTGGTTTCGTTTTCAATAGCGTAGGATTTGACTCGTCAGTAATAGAAAGTGACAATCAGAGTGAAAGACCCCCCCAAGGAACTGAAGGCTCCAGAGAAAGTTGCGAACAAAGTCCTGAAGAGACTCAAGGACAAGTCTGACGCAGGAGCCATGTGGCTTATGGGGCTGGACCCCATTCGTAAACACCAACTCGTGGACTTTGCCGGACAACTTTCGCAACTGGTCCCCATGAGCATGAGCCAATCAACAGAGAAAGAGTTCATCGCTCGACTCGCAAGTGTGGGCCATTACCAGTCGGCAGTGAAGATGTTCAAGAGACTGGTGGGGGATATTCAGGGCTGGCTCGGTCCCTACGAGATATGGTGGTCCCATAGGTATTGCCACTACTACACCAAGTACCTGCGAAGGGGACATGACGAAGAAGAGGCCAGGGGGCTGGTTGCCAAGAAACTCAATGTCGATCTCAATGTACTCCTTTCCCGTGTTTCCCGCAGGGACATCAACACCATTATCAATATGCTCTTGCTCAAGGCAGCAGAAGAGTCAGAGGGCCACATCGCTATGAGTGTGGCGATCCGTGCCAGTGAGGGTTCGGTGAAGGACACTGAGTTGTTCTATCGCTATGTGAAGCGTAAAGAAGCAGACCTTGGTGGGGATAAGGAACTAGACCCGACCGTGATGACAGAAGAGGAACTGCTAGCCCATATCAAGAAGATGAAGAAGCAAATGGGAGTGGTGGGCACTTCCGTGACAATGGAGGAGCCAGATGATTAAAGAGTGCCCTCGCTGCCAAGGGTCCGGTCGAGGCAAAGGTCGTTTCCTTATTGTCCATGTTCAGACCACGACATTGCGTGGAGCGAGAGAGTTCAGGCCAATTCGCTCCTGTCGTCAGTTGTCAACCAGGGATAAGCCTTGTGGCTATTGGGAGTGGTTCTAGATGGAACATGGCGATCTGGTTGACGAATACAAGCAACTCAAGGAACAAGCTCAAGTCTTCAAGGAAGCCCCCTTCTTCTTCTTTGAACCTTACGGACAACAGACAGAGTTCTTGGAGCATCCTGCCCAGATCCGTTTGATTACTGGAGGGAACCGTACAGGCAAGTCAACGGTTGGCGTTGTCGAGGTGCTGGCTCATTGCATGGGGTTCAGGCATGACGGGACGAGGAAGAACCTTCCAACCCCTCCTGTGGATATCTTGGCTATGGTCAATGATCGCAGGAAAGCGGTAGACAAGATCTTGATGAAGAAGATCAAGGAGTTCTCGGCCAAGGGTTGGATTGAACACACGAAGAATGGGACGGACGGATACCCGGAGATCCTCCGCTTCTCGAACGGCTCACGGCTCTACATCGGTTCTTATATGCAAGACCCTTCCACCTATGAGGGTCACGACTGGCATGGTGTCTGGTTTGATGAGCCTCCACCTCGCCCGATGTTCGTGGCAGTTCGCCGTGGTTGCTTGGATCATGGTGGGCGAATCTGGTTTACTCTGACCCCACTGAGTTGTCCTTGGATTTATAACGAGATTGCTTCGAGGGCAGACGGCATAAGGATTGCGGATTTCCATCTAGACTTGATGAACAATCCATATATCCCCGAGAAGGAGAAACTTTCCTTCATAGAGGATTTGACTCCTGAAGAGATTGAATCAAGGGTTCACGGCAAGTTCAGTCACTTGTCTGGTTCGATCTTCCCTGAGTTTAGCCGTGAGACTCATGTGGTTCCGGGGTTCGAGATTCCAGAGTCATGGCCTCGCTTCCTGGTGATGGACCCGCATGATCGTCGTCCGTGCTACATGGCATGGTTTGCGATCAATCCGAAGAACCAGTTGTTTTGCTACCGTGAGTGGCCTCACGATCCTTTCCACTCGATCAAGACCTGTCGCAACTCTGTCCGTGACTATGTTTCGATTATCCGTACAGAGGAGGGGAAAGAGTCTATCTATGAGAGGATCATTGACCCAAACTTCGGCAAGACTCCTTCGGTGTTTACAGGGAGGACACTGATAGAGGAGTATGAGGACCACAACCTTGATTTCTACGCAGAGATCAACAATGACCTGTCACTTGGTCACCAGAGGATTCACGAGGCTTTGAGGACAGATATTGGTGAGCCAAAGTTTCTGGTCTTCGAGGGTTGCCGTAACATGACTTGGGCCTTTGAGAACTACATTTGGAATCAGAAGGACATGGAGTCAGAGTATGGGGCGAAGGAGAGACCAGGGGATGCGGGCAAGGACATGATTGACACGCTTCGCTACCTCTTGGACTTCGAGCCTCAGTTCAGTATGGGGCAATCAGTAAGTGTTGAAGAAACCAGGGATCTTGGAGTTACGGGGTATGGGGGCTAAATGGAAAAACATCCAGAGAGCAGGGGTATAGACCTTGCTCCTCAAATCAAAAACGAGACGGTCATTGATCTGGTTCAGCAGGTTGAGAAAGCCATAGGAGATCGTTCTCAGTGGGAGAACAAGCAAAGAGTCTTTTACGAGAGACGCTTTGGTATCCGTGGGGAAAAGAACTTCCCTTGGCCGGGTTCCTCCAACATCAACATTCCGTTGATTGACAAGACGATACGCCGTCAGAAGCCCCTCTATGTGAGTGCGGTTTTCGGTGTGAACCCTGTGTTGTCGATTGAGACTCTGGGGGAAGCTGCCCCTGAGAGAGCGAGAAGGATAGAGAACTTCTATGATTGGTTGATCCGCTACAAGATGGATCGTTGCCGTGAGACTCAGATCCAATCAATAGATCACTTCCTTACCTACGGTCAGTCTTACATCAAGGCTGTCTGGGACCACCAGACTGAGAGGAAGACCAGGACTCTGGACCTTTCTTTCTTGCCTGAAGATGTGGACCGGAGCGAAGTGACGGATGAGGACTTCATTCAACTGGCTCCACAGATGGGGTTGGACCTCAAGAACAAAGAGGACCGCATTGCCTTTGAGTCTGTCCTCAAGCAGTTCCGTGACGGCAAGGAGTTCCTGAAGGTTTCCCTGCAGGTGGTGAAACAGAATGCTCCTGCTTGGCACTTCGTTGATTCGAGGGATATTGTGGTTCCCTTCGATTCTTCCGACGAGATAGACACCTTGCCTTGGATCGCTCACCGAATGTTCCTGACTCCAGCGGAGATCAGGACCAGAGGTATCCAAGGAATGTATGACTCCGAGGTTGCCCAGAAGGTGGCGAAGGAGTCCAAGACTTCAGAGATTGCCAGCCGGGACACTTCCTATGTGAACACATCTAGAACGGCACGAGAGGGCATCTCTTCCACTTCCTCTAGCGGTTCACACATTGAGGTTTACGAGATCTATTTCTACCATGATATCAATGGTGACGGGTTGGAAGAGAAGTGCGTGATGACTATCAGTGCCAAGGGCAATGAAGTCTTGCGTCTGATCGAATACCCCTACGAGCATGGTGAGTGGCCCTTTACTCGTTTCGCTTACGAGATTACTGAGCCTCGCTGGTATGCCCCTCGTGGGATTCCTGAACTACTGCATGACCTCAATGCAGAGATCAATGCCCAGCACAATGCCAAGCTCGACCGCATGACGATTCAAAATGCTCTGACCTTCAAGGTTAGAGAGGGTTCGGTTCGCAATCCTTCTCAGTTGCGTTTCCGTCCGGGTGGATACATTCCTGTCAGGCGTATGGACGATGTGCAGCCCATTACGCATCAGGTCATGGATTATTCATTCGAGGCTGAAGAGAGGACTCTCAAGGCTTACGCCGAGGAGTATGTCGGCATTCAGGATTTCGGAATCTCAAATGTGAACCAGAAGGTGGAGAGGAGGACTGCGGCGGAGGTTCAGGAGATTTCTCGCATGAGCCAGATGCAGGGAGCCTTGGACATCCAGATCTTCCAAGAGTCTATGAGGAGGCTGCATCGTCAGACCTTGTTCCTCTGGAGTCAGTACGGGGATATGTCGGTCATGGTGAACATTGACGGTCGTGAGCCTGTCATGTTCAACCGCTGGGATCTCTACTCTGACTTCGACCTGATTCCAACGGGTCGATTGGACAACATGGATCCGAGGGCACGGTCCCAGAAGGCACTAGCAGATATGCAGGTGGCTTCTTCTCCGAACTTCTCTCCCTTTATCAACTCCTATGAACTGGTCCGTGACTACTTCGAGAACAGTGACTACCGTTCTTCGAGGAGGTTGTTACGGGCACCGGGAGTCATGGAGGAAGACGCTGCCAGTGAGCAACTGACAGAGATTCAGTTCATGCAGACGATGAAGCAGGTTGCTCCGGTGGACCAGGGTGACGCACACCAGATTCACATGGAAGTCTTGCAGCAAGCGATTCAGGCGAACATGGAAGATCAGGAATTGGTCTTACTCTTGACGGGCCACATAGGTCTGCATATGTCCATGCTTGGAGACAACTCAGTGGTGGAACAGTTGCAGCAGCAGGGGGCAGAGGTTCAGCAGCAGGGGACAAGGATCTACATGACCTTCCCCGAGCAGGGTCCGATGGCTCAAGGGGCACCCCAAGAAGGGCCACCGCAAGAAGGGCCACCACAAGAGGCACCGCCACAAGAAGAACCGCAGCCTGAAGGGGAGGTAATGGCATGAGAATAGAGCAAGTGATTGAGGAGTATGGTCTTCAAAGCAAGGAGTTTCGGGGGTACTGGAGTGCCTTGGATGAGGATGGAACTCCTCAAACCTTAATGGGCCAAAAGAGGGCAGAGGAGCAGAGAAGGCTGGAAGCCCTTATCAGGGACCAGAGTTTGGCTTTTTTAATGGCAGTCCTTCAGCCTCTTCGGGAGCAATATCTTTCATCTGCTCTGACAGCCAGCGACCCCAAGGACATCTACGAAGCCCGTGGAGCGTATATGGCCTTTGAGGATATTGAGAACTACCTCTTGAATGTGTGTGCAGATCAGGATTAGTATTGACAGGTACCCGTCTTTGGGTGTAACAAAAACCTAGATACCCTGAAGGGGGTTACTTGGACGATACGAACACGGGCGTAGGTGGTGTCCCCGTCACCAACTCGGGCGTAACTGGCTCCCAGGATTCCAGTAGTGTCCCCCCGAACACAGTAGAGGCACAAACTCCTGCGAAGCAATTTGGTCAAGATGCACCAGCCTCGGACGCATCGCCGGGAACAGGGGATCGAAGGATTCCTTATGACCGTTTCAAAGAAGTTTACGACAAAATGAAAGGGTACGAGGCTCAGATACAGAGCCAACCAGGGATTCCAGTACAGCAACCAGCGGGTGCGGTGCCTGACGCAATCGACGATGAGATCAGTCGGTGGACAAAGATAGCAGAGGATAGTTTCGACGATCCTCGAAAGTCTGTTGAAGCTGCTGATAACATTGCGAAGTTGCGGGCAACGCAGATCTCAAGCCAAACGATACAGGGACTCATGCAAGAGCAAGCGAGGGCATCGGCTGTTCAACAGTTTGATGTGCAGAGGCAGCAAGCATGGGACCAAGCAAGGTCTGATTACCCAGAACTCAACAATCCTAAGTCGGATTTTTTCAAGGAAGCTGAGGCAGAATACCTCAGTGATCCGGGTCTTCAGGAACTCCCGACTGGAATGTTGAGGGCAGCAGAATCGACCTTTGCGAGATTGTCTCGTTTGGGTGGTGCCCCTTCTAGTAGCCAGCGTTTGGAAGGTGGGGTTCGCCCTGCCCCTCAGACGACACCACAGGCTGAAGAGGCGGCAGATCGGGCGGGCATTCAACCGGGCGATCCAAATTCGTTGTTGCGGTACTTGGAGAAACATCAACCCTGGAAAGACTCTCGTTAGAGCCAGTGCCCATAAAAGGACATAACAATGGCTATTATT
>Ga0233411_10000512_pt1 | contig 11872 bp, 17 predicted proteins | sample Na_anoxic_2_MG_FD_179799 | JGI IMG/M metagenome (GOLD analysis project Ga0233411, IMG submission 179799) | Seawater microbial communities from Saanich Inlet, British Columbia, Canada - Na_anoxic_2_MG | ecosystem: Environmental > Aquatic > Marine > Inlet | place: Canada: British Columbia...
AAGGCCAGCGGAAGCAGGACCTTCATTTGCAACAGATGCAGTTTAACACGGATAAGCATGAGCTTGATTTAGAGAAGCTTAAGCAGGGGTTGCAACAATCTCAGGAATCGTTCCAGGTCAAACAAGAGCAAGACCAAATCAAGATGCAGCAACAACAAGAAAGCCAACAACAAGAGCAACAAGAGCAGCAAACGCAACAGGCAATGCAGGCCGAGATGATGCAGCAACAGCAGGCGCAACAAGGCCAGCAGTATCAACAGAACATAATGGCCAAAGCTGCTGCCATGTATACGGACGCGTTGGAGCCTGTTAGCATGTCTTCTGCTGGCCCTGCGCTGGCGATAGGAGCTGGACTAGGAGGAACAGCAGCGCATGTGATAGCGCCATCCACAGCATCACAGCACTATAGAGACTTAGCATCGGAGATCACACCAGATCAGGTAAAGGCGTCTTTGGCAGGAGTTAAAAAGCATGGGAAGAACCTCAGAAAAAAAATGCCAGAGCTGTGGGAGTCTGTCACAGACACCTCAATGAAGGGAGATAAGGTCAAATTTAGTGCCCCACCCCACCTACGCAAACGATTTTTCCAGAATAGAGCACTACAAGCCAACGCCAAGCGATTAGCTGCAGGGTCGGGACTAGGGCTTCTTGCGGGCTTGGCCTCTTATAGCGCGATGAGGGATTAGTTGCATTGCGCGTTAACCTCTCTTAAGATGGGTAACAGATTTAAACCCCCAACTAACAGAGGTGCATGCATGTCAAAAAAGAGCGGACGTCCCGGACGGAACCCCAATATCAGAGAAGTTCAACTAAAAGGTATGGTTCAGTCCCTCAGTGTCACGCTTGAGCAGCTGGACAAGACGAATAAGATACTGACAAGTGAGGCTTCTGCGGTGTTAGAGGCGCTATGGAACGGGCACCAAGAATTGGTTGTTACGGTTGACACTCTCCAAGAGCGCCTTGCAGCTTTAGAAGCTCAGACAGAATAGCAGCCTTTGTATTTCTTACGGATTAACCTATACTTGGCCCTGAGAACCCTTACCCTCTAGAAGAGAGTGTACAAATGCAGATACCCCGCATTAGATTTACTGACATCCCAGCGGTGGTGCGCAGGTCAAGGTCCCAACTTCCCGGGTTTACCGCGAATACCGCCACACACACTGATTTTTCCGATGCTGAAGTAACAAATTTACGTGACGATATCTCAAATACGGCCACACATAGGGACCCTGTGGCTGCGTCACAGATCGTCCCAGAGGGGGCCTTACGCAACCGAGTAAAGGGTATTGTAACAGGAAATAGCCTTCCGCAAGTACTTGGAGGAGGGGCCGGCGCAGTAGGTGGCGGTCTTTTGGGCGCCGGAATGGGAGCACTAACAGCGGGATTATCACGAGGACGTAAGTATGCTCCTGTTGGTCTCCTCTCCGCAATCCCGGGAGCTATTGGTGGGTATTACGCAGGACACAATAAAGTTACACGGAGTCAGTTACTTGAAACACTGTCGGAGGATCTTGGTCCCGGTGCCGGGATAAAAAGAGCGAATGTTGAAGAGGGTTTCAAAGAAGTGTTACGCCACATCCATAAGTATCGACTAGAGAATAGACTTACGATGGCTGAATTTTCGCAGTCCATCCGAGCCTTGAAGGTCGGGCGAGGACGCAATCTGTCCCCACCGGAAAGACTCTTGATCCGCAAGGTCGGCTTAGGGCAACAGGGTTTGCCAATAGCAAACTATACTGGCCCCATGGGACGTGCTGGTACGGAGTTACCTAGGAGTCAGTTTGACCCCGTTAAGGTACATAAGCCTACGACCTTGAAACCCAAGAAGGGTTGGAAGCCCAAGACACCCAAGACATCCAAGATACCTAAGCTTAAGGGACTACCTCAGCCGAAGACTTTTGCGACAGGAAAAGCGGTAGGTATTGCAGCAGGGGCCACGGCTGCTCTTGCGATGCTGGGGTTGGGTACCGCCTATTGGCCTCGAGATGATGATAGCAACTTAAAGGATTGACTCAACGTTAAACCTGTACTAAATAGATGATATCCGCATTACAAATGGCTGTGATCAACCCTAGATTGCAGCCATTTTTTTAGTCAAGTTGTATTAGGTGCAGTTCTGACGGAACCACGCTCGAACCTGTTTCTTGCTATACCACGTCCATAAGTATTTAGGGCCAGTCAGGAGTTCTACGTAGTACTCGATGTTGGGAGTTATTCCGAACTCTTTGGCTGCGTAGAATGATACACGGTAAGCATCACGCTCGAACTTGTAACGGAACCATGCAACGAAAATGGGGAAGGGCGCTAAGAGGTATAATAAACTCATTATGATTGTGCCCAGGATGATGTTTCCCATGCCACAGCTTAAGTTTTGCTTTATGTGAACGGCCTCATGGCTCAATGTAAGACAGTCACATACTTGAGCGTTGTCAATGGACCAACCAGCAGGGAAGTACACCGTCTTGCCGAGAGTAGTGACAAACCCGTCATAGAAACGGTTTTGTTTTCCGAGTGTTACAATCATAAAGAACCAGTGGATTGTAAGCCATAACCACTTGAGTTCTTGGTCCTTGCTTGTAACACGCATCCCACAGTCTTTGCGCTCTTGCGCATACGTTTTTGTAAACGACATACCTGCTTCCATAGTTGCATTCCTCCTTTAGAGATAATACCCTGTTACTTTGGTATAACTAAAGTGTAGGACTATTTTAGTCAGAAACAATTGGAGGTTTTTATGCATAAAGGGGACGAACAGGTCTTGGTGTTCCCACACTGTGGTCTACCTAAGCTAGGGGCCTTTCCTGGTTTAGTTATTGCTGTAGACTCTTTAGCTAGTCTTATGAGTAGCATATTACCTAACAGTAGGTTTATGTTCCGAAAGGACGTGGAAGATGATCCGACAATGCAGCAACTTATCCCATACGTTGTCTGCAGAGACAGTGACCGCGTTCTGGTGTACAACCGCGGAGCTAAGGGTGGGGAGCAACGTTTAGCTGACAAATGGTCCATTGGGATTGGAGGCCACATTAATCCCGAGGATATGCGTGGTGGAATGGCGCATGTTCTGATGCGAGCAGCCGACCGGGAGCTTACCGAGGAGTTGGGTGAGAATAAAATAGACACCTTGGCTTACGTAGGTGTGCTTAAGACAGAGACCTCCGAGGTTGACTTGGTACACACAGGTATCGTCTATACTGCCACATTCACTGAGCTTCCGGAGATCAAAGAGCCTGATGAGATTGAGAGACATCGCTGGGTAACCGTAAAGGAACTGGCGGATTACAAACTAGAAGCGTGGTCGGAAGTTGTTCGTGGCCACTTAACGAAAGAGGAAACCCAATGTACCGTATAGCGATGCATGTAGACAGCGACGGCTTCGCAGCCGCCGGAGTAGTTTACAAACACCTTCTGTCCGAGGGCGTAAAGGACTCAGAGATTGAATGGCACCCCATTAACTACGGGATGCCTATCCCAGAAGAGATCAATTATGAAGAGGACACCGTCTACATGGTTGACTTTTCTCTGCAGCCAGCGCCCGTAATGGTGGAGTTTGCGGAGAAACTGGGTGATCGGTTCACATGGATTGACCATCACTCCACAAGTGTCAGCATGGAGGAAGAATTTCCCGCACTGAAACAGGTACCTGGCATCCGTCAAGTTGAGTGGGAAGAGGACACACCGATTGCAGGGTGTGAGTTGGCATGGAAGTATTTCTACGGAAACAGGGGGATGCCTATTATTCTCCAGTTGATCGGGGACTGGGACACCTGGCGATGGCCGGGACTATCTGAGCCACTACAGGAGAAGATAAAAGCTCTCCAGTTCCACCTAAACATTTCGGGAACTAATCCGAAATACGAGGATGGCCGAGCCTTCTGGCTCAAGGCGTTGGACGCGATAGACATCGACCCAGCTGCTCTCCGGGATGGAGCGCTCCTGCGGAAGTATCAAGAACAGAAGTCGCACGGCATAATGAAGTCGAGCTCCTTCGAGGCTAACTTCGCAGGCCTTCGAGCTATCATGGTAAACCAACGAGGCGGCTCCGAGATGTTCAAGGGGTTCTATGACCCCGAAAAACATGACGTGATGGTCACCTTCACCCATGTACAGGGTAAATACGTATCTGTAGGGCTCTATGGAGAGGGCTCGAAGATTCATCTTGGGGAGCTAGCTAAGAAACTAGGCCATGCAGGTGATTTCCCTTCAGGTGGGGGACATGCCGGCGCGGCCGGTTACCAATGTTCTTGGGCAGATTTCCGCTCGCGCTACTCCCCTAACGAGGAATAAGATGCGGGAGCTAGCTATAGGAAAGAGTGCCACTAAGCATAAGGGTTTGGTGGCACTTGTGGACGATGAGGATTACGAGCGTGTAGCGCGATTCAACTGGTACATGACGGCACGTAACGGGAAAGATGTTTTACACGTCATTCGCTGCGCTAACGTAGGCCAGTTTGAGCGTAGGCTCAATGTTGTCCCGTTGGCCCGTCAGATCCTTAATGCACCCAAGGACACTTTTATCCTACATCGGAATGGGAGCTACTTGGATTGTACCAAGAACAATCTGGTAGCACTTACACGCCAAGAATACCTGGCTACCTTGCCGCCCCGTAAGGGAAGCAAGTCCAAGTACAAAGGTGTTGGATACCTCCCCAAGACAGGACGATGGAAAGCAACCATCCACCGCAATCATGAGAAGCGCCATCTCGGGACCTATAGTACGGAGGCTGAGGCTGCAAAGGCCTACGACAAAGCAGTCTTCGAGAAGTTCGGAGAACTCGCGTACTTGAATTTTACAAGGTAAAGAAAGGAAAAGAGGCTAGTCCTCTTTTTTTGCTACAGGGATCTGTGGGGCGGGTTTTCCGATCATGGCGAACCCTCGGATAGCAGAGTCCAGTGCTGCTTGCCGGCCAATGAAGTACATGGTCGACGCTCCTTGCATGAACACAATGCCGGTCATGAATATCGAGAGTGGCCATCCAAGTACGGGTTGTGTGACGAGCGCAACTATTGCCATTGTAGCCATGATCACTTGCTGCAGGAGCCACGCTACGAACTTCTTGCTAGACAGCGGCCTCTTCTCTACCGTATCCAATACTTGTTGTTTTTCTTGGGATGTCACGCTTCTTCTCCCTTGATTGTTGAGAAATACTCGCCCACGGACAAGCATGCCTCATTAATATCCTTACCGGCAGTACAGTTGTCGCACCGAAGTTCCAGTTCCTCAATGATGTCTTTGTCCTCGTCGATGCGGTAGAAATTGGTTTCTATGTTGAGACCAAATGCCTTTACACTGTAATTCCAACGCTCAGATAGGAGCTTCTGTGTACTTACCATCAGCATCTTCATCTCTTCTTGCAGCGCGATACCCTTGATCTCCGCTTCTTTGATCTGCTCGGTCATTTCGGTAAGCTTCTCATCACTTTTGAAGTTGACAGCTGTACGAGCATGTACGTGTGTTTTGCAGTGTTGTGCCATGCGAAGGCCCGTGAATATCCCCTGACCCAGTGCCAGCTCGACGGTTGGGTGCTCCCCTTCAGTGTTGAGTAGTAGCTGAACATGTTCATTCAGTTTCTTACTCGCAGCTGGAATGTCACACTCTGCGTGCTCTCGTAGGGTCCTAAGTCCATCGTCGCCTTCTGCGATTGGATTTACCGAAGCTTTACTCGGTAATCCCATCTCCGCCATCGATAAGTGTGGGTTTGCGTGAGGCACCTGAACAGCTCCCTGTGGAGGGGTCTGTCCTGGGGGCACCGCTACTACTCCCTCGGGTAATGGAAGTCCGGCTGCCAGACGGCGTTGTATTTCCTGTTTGAGCTGTGGAGGTATTGCTGGTTGGTTTCGCATGGGTTTTTTCTCCTTCACGTATTAGTTGCAGACACACTTTTTCGTACAGGTAATGATTACCAGAGTGAAGCCCTAATGGAAATGCAGCAAGGACCTTCATATGTTTGTCCATCAAGACTAGTGGATTACCGTCAGTCTTGTATCCTTGCCACCCGAAACCCTCGATGAATTTCAGAGACACGAAGTTGTGTTGGTATCCCACAACCCGGATAACATCACCTTTGAGGATTTCCAGACAGGAGGCTACTCGCGTAGCTTCGTATTTGCCAGATGAGTTGAACACGGGGGCCACTTGTGAAATAGACCCCAACAAGTAACTTCCGCGTTGGGCATTAATTACGTTCGCCCCACCAACAGTTTGCCCCTCGGGCATCGTTACCACCTGACCGTCTTCAGGGTCCTCTGGGAGTACAGTCTGGAGCATCGCTGTTCTGTCACCCTGGAGTGCAGGTATCATTTTTCCCTCCCGTGATAAGCTTAACCTTATGGTGTAGATCAGCTAAGCTACCGTCATTTACAATAGTGTGGGTTACAAGTTCCGCGGGAATTAAGGCATTTTGAGTCTCGCTTTGGTGCTGATTAATAGCCTCTGTCGTATGGCTCCCGTTTGCGGGTCTTGTGACTCTGATCAGCGTCGCACCGCGTCGGTACAACATCTCGGCTTCGTTTAAGAAACGCACATCAGGGATTACCACGTACTCTTGGTACGCACGATGGCAAGCGTCGAGTGCGTCGCACATCTTGTTGACCCAAACGTTAGGGTTGATGCCTCTTGCGTAGTCTGTCCCTAACCCCTGCAACATGTTCCTAATGGTTTCCGTGCGTGCTTCGCTATCTCCCCATAGGGCGTCACGCGGGACACCAAAGAGCTCATGTACAATCTCCTTTACAGGATCCGCAAATGCACGGCGAATGTAGCCTTGTTGGATATAGACTCGTGCTACCGCGTCTTTTCCTGAGTTTAGCTTTCCGATAATGCCAACGATTTTCATCTTATGCGTCTTTAGCTGTACCGGACTGCTTCATCTTAACGTGACCTTCGGTATCGACCTTTTCGAGTCCGATAGCAGGTATCGCCTCAGCCGCATCGAGGGGGAGGAGCAAGTAACGACGCCCCCCCTGAATCGTTGCAATTACAGGGACACGCTTTTTATCGAGGTTGACATCCACAACGACATGTGAATTAGGCGGAAACTTAATTTCAGACTCGATGATGCCATCAAGTAGTGCAATACTGCCGGAGTGGGTGTTTACGTACCCTATGACTTTTTGTTCAGTGGTAAAGTCGACTTCGATTGGCATACGGTAGTCCTTTCAGTGTTTAACGTACGTTAACAGATCACAGGGCAAAAAAAAAGCACTACCAAGGGCGTAGTGCTTTTATAAGGGTCCGACGCTGATTTTCACTGACCAAAGCAGCTCTGGATTGCGGATTTAACGGGGGTTGACATTTCTGCTCCACGAAGTGGAGAATAGTCATACTGGAGTATCTCCAGCCTACACTCACGGTATGTATCCATCAGACCCTTTAGAAGCTTACATCCCAATACGGTACCGGCGCTGTTTGGTACCGGTTAACTTCCCACCCATGCGCAACACATGGTTGGTGTACCACGTGTTCTCTCCGTTCCCCGGCCACTTATTGGACGGGGTACGGGTACTGTACATTTGTCCGCGGTCTGCGAGCTCATCAAATACCAGCTGTACGCCAGGGTCCAAAGAGAGGAAGTTTTTAACTGTACCCCATTTGATGTGCTCTTTGCCCCTGCCAATACGCTTCACGATTTGGCCAGGACCAATATCAGCAAGCCGACCTTGGAAACGACGGTGAGTAAATATTGTTTTGATCTCTTCCATCGTGTGGCTCAGGGAGCCTTTCCGTCTTTGGATGATGTTGTTTTTATAGGCAAACTCACGAGGGTAAGGCCCTACGGCGCAGCGGTCCAACCGGGTCTCTCGCATCATGATTCCAATTGCTTCAGCCTTGTTAACCTTAACGACCTTTCCTGATCGCAGTTTATACGACGTGTTGTTGTACGCATGATTAACGGCTTGCGCCCATTCGAGGGCAATACCCTCGAATTCGTCAAGTGTGTGTCGTTCGCCACACTCCCACCAAACACCACGGTCGCGGTTTCGTTTCCATTTCGCAATCCGTTCCGCGATGTGGATATCCTCAGCATTGATAGCTTTGGTTATCGCTGCCAACTCAGCCTCAGGTATTACAGGGGAGCTAACAGGCACAGTCGACTTGGCTTCTGGAACTGGAGCTGCAGGCTCCTTGGTAATGGGAGCGTCAGGCTCCACCAACATAATAACCTCTACCGGCCCCGCTGTATCTACCGGCTCTACATCTTTGATTGTCTTCTGGGTACGACAGCTACTTACGAGCACCATCGCCACGATTAGTAAGCTGTATGTAAATCTTAACACTGTAAACCTCCTTGTTACGCGTAGCTCAGCCTCAGCTAAGTTACGTCGACTTTTGGTTAGTTTGTTATATGAAAGTATACGATTGTTTAATGGAAAGCAAGACTAAGACGTTTGCGTTTTGAACCACGCGTAGGTTTCAGAACAGAGCTCATCGACTCGCTCTGTTCCACCCATGTTTTCAGGGTAGAACTCCTTTAGGTTAAGCAGCTCGAGGTAAACGGCCTTAACGACTTCTTCGGCGTCAAGTGCGTGATCACTTGCGTAAAGCTTATGGTACCCGTTAAAGGCCTCCGCAGCTTTTCCGACGCGCTCCTCATGTGCTTCTTTGGACTTTTCAGCCATCACCTTATTTTGTTTGTCTCTGTCGGCCGTCCCGCCACTGAAGCGTTCAGCTTCGGTTAGGGTGAATCCACCCTCCCCGTCAGGTACCTGGATCATCTCTTTAGTCATGGGTTATCCTCTCCTGGGTTTAACTGCAGTACAGTGAGGTACTACTTCAACTCCTCGGCGCAGTGAGACGATGTGCCGCGCGTGGGGCAGATCTTCAACTTTTGCTCGAGGAGGGTATACGGGGTTTCCTGCACGGTTCTTCGCGTACACGGTTTTATTGAGACAGTGGCCCTTTCCAATATCCTGAGACTCACCCCCCCTCCTGTGGGGTTTAATTATGGCGTGGTACAGGACACATTCGGAGCACGGTAGCGTGTTGGACATTGTTATCCCCTTTCTAGGACCTTGGCCCTGTTTTTAGCTAGGATTTTACGTGGAACTTCCCGCAATGCACAGGCTATTCGCCGGAATACTTTGATCTCGGTATTGACCGGGTCGTCTTTGACGTCACCTACATACACACAGATGTGCCCAGCCGGGGTAGGAAGAGACACTTCATTTTCTTCTAGTTGGCGAGTTTCTCCGCGAGGTAGAATATCAATTCCGTGTCGCATCAGCACATGACTATGGTCCATCATTACATCGCGCAGAAGAGCTCCCAATCGAGCAGGGAGATCTTTCTGGTCTACCTGCCGTAGTTCTAATACGTAAGAGTCCCCATCCAATCGGATATCTCCAGGAATGATTTCTTCGGAATCTCCAGGTTCTGGCTGCTTTTTCTTTTCAATATAGGGGTTGAATACTCCGGTAGCCATCTCATTAACCTTTCTTTAAGAAGGGGTCACTACAGTCTACGTGTACAAACTCAAACTCTTCATATAGGTAGAGCCCTTTCCGGGAAAGGTTCATCATGTCGTTTCCTGCACGATCAACAATATGTGCAATAGACACGCGGTGTCCACGAGAGAGCGTTTTTTTACACTTACCACACTGGTTGTCCCCGACTTTAGGGTTCTCGTCCCCGGGGTTATACTTGTCGTTTGCCATTACTGGCCTCCTCGTAACCATGCTCGTAACACCACATTCGCTGCGTTAAGTAGCCAATGTGACGGTGTTCGCTGACTGGGTAGCATGAATCGCTGCTTCGCCAGGTAGGGTTTGACTAATAACTCAATTTCCGGGGCATCACCAGGGGCAGTCCAACCTTTAACCAGGAGGGTCTCGATTGTACGATGGCAGGCTGTGTTAACCGCAGTTACGACGTCGGAGTTATGTACTACTATTGCAGCCAGTAAGTGTTCTTTGACGTAAGGGGCGGTAAGACTTTGAGTAGAAAAGTTAACCGGAGGGCGAGTGAACCAGGTTACCGCTGAAACAACAGTTTCCTGGTCCGGCTCATCACACAGTACTATCCCGGTTTGAAAACGCATACGTATAGTTTATAAACATAAACACGAATTTCGCAAGCTAATCACGTTTCTTACCTAGAGACTTTAACAGTTTTAGCGTGAACTTGATTTGCGTTCCGCAGGTTTTACATGTACCTGTCTCTCTTGCCATTGCAACTATCTGCCCGCCACACTGCGTACACTCAATAACCTTGCTGCCTACTGGACGTGCCATCTTGAAACTCCTCTTTGTATTCGTTAACCGGTGTTAATCTTATATAGCCCATTCTCGAGCTCGCTTCAGAACCCCTTCAATCTTATCAGTTACGTGAATATAGCCTAGTGTGTCAAGCAGTGTTCTGCCGTACCCCTCTCGCCGTGGCTTATCGGGGTTCTCTCGGTATCCAGTTACCCACTTCTTCGTATCCTTGTTTTCGTACCCGTCCATAAGCCTGTCGTACATGTCTTTGTTCCCTGTGCTAGTCCAGATTTTGCCATCTGAGATCGTCACGATTCCTCGGTCAGACATAGTGCGAAGCAGTCGACCGCACCACTGTCGCATTTTTGTTACCATGTACGGGACTGATTTTTGTTCAAAGGCTGGAAACAGTCCTAGGTCTTTCTTATCGGCTTGGTAGTCGATGTTGTCAGGGTGGATAAACGGGAGTCTGGGTATAAATACCGAAATGAGGTCGTCCCCGGGAATATCGATTCCCTCTCCGTAGGAATCCAATCCAAAGAGAACACTCTTCGGATTAGCCCTAAAACTAGCTAACGCTTGCGCAGATATGGCGCCTTGTTTATATAACTTAAGTCCGGAGGTATTCCAGAAGTTGTTACGGGTCATTTCGTTGCTGAGGTCGCGCATGTCGTCAGCAGAGGCACAAAGTACCAGCATTCGTCCTTTTGTTATTCGAGCTAACTTACTAATGTGCTCGGCGTTTTTCTGAACCCAGGCGGTGCGCGCGGGTCCTGGTTTCCCGTACCACAGAGGAACGTCTGTCGGCGTAAACAAAAGCGTATTCGTGGCGACGTCGAAGGGAGTCTTATAGACTTTGTCTATCGTTGGTACGCGATCAAGGCCTAAGTCCTCTTTGATGCGCGTGAAGCTTTTTTTGAAGGTTAGCGTCGCAGACAGCACTACCTTGTGCGCTATTTCTTGCATAGGACCCTCTATCGTAGGACCGATGTGGCGTGGCTTAGAATATACCCCCGCGTTATCGCACCATACGAGTTGGGCTTTACGTCCAGTAAGCATGAGGTTATCACAAAATGTGATGACAGCATTCAGTGTTCCGCACATCCGCTTTAGTTTACTCATTGTTGGGGTTAATCTCTTTACCTGTTCTGTGCGCCTTGGTCGTTTTCCTTGTAGTTCTTCTATTCTAGCCTCTAGCGTATTACTCACTGCCCCTAGGGCTTTTGAAAACACTACAGCTTGTGTCCGTAGCTCGCTTGAGCCAGTCCCTAGCATCGCTATGTCTACTGTTCCCGATTCGTTTGCCACTGCCAGTGCTTCTGCATGAAATCCCTTGTATGCCTTTATGACAACCTTTATCGCGGTTTCGCATTCGGCTAGTGTAACTGTAGGATGGGACATGATATAGTTGCGTAATTCCTCGGCCGCAGAAGAATCTTCTAACATCGTTTGTAACCGCTCTAGTTGAGGTAGCGTAATCTGTCTCTCGAAGGCCTTGCTGATATACCTAGATGCTTCGTGGCCCTCATCGAGGACTAAGGCATCATAGTCCCCTAAGATTTTCTTGGTGCCTAACATAAAATCAATCCCAGTAAGGCTATGATTAGTTACGACAATATCCATCGACTTGGCGTTGGGTTTGCAATACGCGGAGTGCTCACACAGTTTGGGGGGGATT
>Ga0233411_10000513_pt1 | contig 11869 bp, 10 predicted proteins | sample Na_anoxic_2_MG_FD_179799 | JGI IMG/M metagenome (GOLD analysis project Ga0233411, IMG submission 179799) | Seawater microbial communities from Saanich Inlet, British Columbia, Canada - Na_anoxic_2_MG | ecosystem: Environmental > Aquatic > Marine > Inlet | place: Canada: British Columbia...
CTCGGTGACTAGGCCGATGATAATACCACCAACTGCTCCAGCGAAGACTGCGAAAGCGGGGTTGTTGCTCAGTCCCATTTGGGCGCAGGTGACAAAGGAGGCGATGATGTAAAGAGCGGCTGAACCTATCGTGCCGATCCTTAGCGCCGCGGCAGGTTCTTTTGCCGCCATCAGCTTGACCATCATGATTCCAAGAACCGAACAGAGAAGTCCCACTGTGGTAAGTGCGAGTGGCAGGTACATCAGCGTTTCTGCTTTGTCTGCTAGGATGCCGGCTTTTTCAAAGAGTTCGGCGCTACCGCTTTGGGCAATTCTGGCACCTGCTGCGCCAGCAATCGCGATGGTGGCAATTTGGGCGCCGCAATAGGATTCGAAAATATCTGAGCCCATTCCTGCGACATCTCCCACGTTGTCACCTACATTGTCGGCAATCACACCAGGGTTGCGCGGGTCATCTTCGGGGATGCCTGCTTCTAGTTTACCTACGAGATCTGCTCCCACATCTGCAGCTTTGGTGAAAATCCCTCCACCAACACGGTAGAAGAGGGCGACGAGTGAGGCCCCCATCGCGAAACCTTCCATGATTTCTGCCACATGAATTTTGTGATCCCCAGTGGCGAAGGCCCAGAAGAGTGTGCCTAAACCAATCAAGCCCATCGAAGCCACGGTGAGGCCCATGACCGAGCCGCCGAAGAAAGCGACACTCAGCGCTGAGGCCGCGCCTTCATTTTTTGCAGCAATCGTGGTGCGGACATTGGCTTTGGTCGCGGTGTACATTCCTATGAAGCCAGCAAACGAGGACGCCAAACATCCAAAAATAAAGGCAAAAGCTTGGTACGCGGCATACTCAGGTTTTTGGAAAACGAAAATGAGGGTAGCGATGACGACAGCAAACATGGTGATCAACATAAATTCTCGTTTCATGAAAATCATGGCGCCCTTGTGGATTTTTTCAGCGATCTCAGCGACTTTTCCATCTCCCCCATCCTTTTTTATAACCGTCCTTAGGATGGCTGCTGCAATTGATAATCCAATAAGGCCTGCGATGGGGGTGAGGATGTAATTGTTCGTCATTGTTAGGGGTGTTTAGTGATTACGCTATTTCCTCACAGCTATCTTCTAACAGAAGAATGAGAAATAGATTATCTAATAAACTATAACAAAGAATTTTAGAGGCAATGAAAAAGCACACAGTTCGAAACCGTCAGCTAGTATTAAGGATAGGAAATAAGTAATCATTTCTCAACCGAGTGCAGGTGAAGGAGCGCGAGCGTGTGCTGGAATGTCTCAGGAGCGCGCATGATCATCGGGTGAGCACGGTGGAGGATAATGTGTTGATGCGCCCCTGCAACTTGGGTGTTTACGATAGATACTTTGCCGTCATCTTTACCGGGTATCATTTGGCTGTTGATAGGGTTGATAGGGTTGATAGGGTTGATGCTGCGTTCCCCAGCTATGATGCAGAGAGGGAACTAGGCGCTTGTGCCTTCGTCGATACTAACTGGAATATTTTTCACGCAGATAGTTAGTCTCGATGTCAGCATCAATTAGCTCGATAGAGTGAAGAGTTATTCAAGCTCGACGGTTTCGATAAATTTCTTCACTGGACGTTTGACGATGTATTTTTCATCGACGATGACATTTCCTTTGCGCTTTGTTTGCTTAGTGATGCAGCTGGTAAAGCTGAGGCAAACGGTAGCTGTGATAAGAAGCGCAATGGATCTCTGGATGGGTTGCATAATTTATGTTCTAGCAAAGTTTGAGTTATAGAAACAAGAGTAAAGGGGGGCTGAGGGAAAGGTGACTGTAATAGATGCTCTGATAGCCGCGTATGGATGCGCATTCATGTTGATGAATAAGGGACTGGAGATGGTCTAAAAAATTGATAGATAAAATAATGATGAAATTTGAGAGAGTGATGACTTGGACTGTGCTTATAGCGATGTTCTTTTATTTCCAGTGGAAGCGGGATGATAGAGTGAAGCTAGAATCCACGGGGAACTCGCATGTGGAGGAGGACTTCGAGTTGGCTCACCCGATGGGACAGATGCAGAAGTATATGGATAAGTTACACTTCGCAGGTCTTGAGAGGAATTGGCAACTTGCGGGGTTTTATTTACATGAGTTAGAAGAACAAGCGGAGAAAATTGTGGGGGCAAAAGTGCATGAAGATGGGGTGGATGTTAGTCAACTCACGCAGCAGCTTTTGGTTTCTCAGATTGAACAGCTGGAGATGTCAGTGAAAGCTGGCAACTCAGTGAAATTCGAAAGTGGCTACCTCGAACTAGTGGACCGATGTAATTCTTGTCACCAGACGAGTAAACACGAATTTATTAAGATCAAAGTGCCAGAATTGAGCATGTTTAAAAATCAAGAGTATGGTAAGTAACTCTTGGCTCAGGAACCTATAATCTAGAGAACCGGGAAGTAGAGAAGAGGGCTACCTACCAGCCTTTATTCATTTGGCCTAGCGATTGGCCGAAGACGTGGTCTGCAGCCTTGGTGAGTGCTCCGCCTCGCTTGAGAATTTCGTCAGCTAATTGAAGAATCAGTCTGTTAGGGTTGGCGATGGGGCGAAGTTCTTGGACGCTCAGCGCCGCATCACGCTCGCTGCCAGGGCCATAGAAGTCTGAAATAACAGCCATGGCGGTCGCGGTGGATCTTGAAATGCCGGCCATGCAGTGAATTAGAAGATGGGCATTTTCTGGGATATCCCGTGCGTACTCTAGGCAGGAAATAACATCGGCCTGAGCTGGGGGCTGACCAGTCTGTGTGATCTCTGTGTCATCGAAGGTGGCAAAGTGGATGTCAGCATTGGGGAAACCGATGTGCATTTGCTTTTGGAAGCTCACTAGGCTGGGGTTAGGGTGCCAGATCGAAATGATGTGGGTGAATGGCGTACGCTCAATTTTTTGGAAATCGACGACGCCGCAGATGCTGATACTTGGAAGGTACATAGTGGAACGAGAAGAGAACTTGAGATGGTTTTGGGTAAGTTCTAAGTTTGAGTATAAGGAGGATCCAGCTGTGAGTGACACATAAAATTTTCTCTGTCACGTAATTGCTGCGGATGGGTTTGACAACTAGCGAGGTGTGGCATACTCGCAGCCCATCAATTTTTTCCATTTAGGATCACTATGAGTAACAATCAAGTAACGGACAGCGAGTTAAACAATAATCCCGATGTAGTCCTCATCGGTGGTGGTATAATGAGCGCTACCTTGGGCGTGATGCTCAAAAAGCTGAAGCCTGACACTACGATTCAGATCATTGAGGCGCTTCCGAGTGTTGCATTGGAGAGTTCGCATGCGTGGAATAACGCGGGCACAGGCCACGCGGCACTATGTGAACTCAACTACACTCCCCAGCACGCCGATGGCTCTGTGACTATCGACAAAGCAGTGGGCATCAACGAGCAGTTCGAGCAGTCGAAGCAGTTCTGGGCTTATCTTGTCGAGCAAGGAGTGATCGATGCTCCGGAAGATTTCATCCGTAAAGTGCCGCACATGAGTTTTGTGCGTGGTGAAGATGGTGTTGATTTCCTAGCGAATCGCTTCAAGGCGATGGCGGAGCACCACTTTTTTAGCGAGATGACTTACTCAGAAAATGTCGACGAGATCGGTGAATGGGCACCATTGCTCGCAGCTGGCCGTGCGGAAGATGAGAATATCGCCGCCACACGTGTAGACGGTGGCACTGACATCGACTTTGGCTCGCTTACTCAAATTCTCGTCAACTATCTCACATCGCTTAAGGGCGTATCGATTGCAACCGAAACAAGTGTGCGTGATATTGATCGCACCAGCGACGGAGGCTGGAAGGTGCGCGTGCGTCGCGACGGCGAACTCAGCTCGGAGAAGGTGTACGGAAAATTTGTCTTTATTGGTGCTGGTGGAGGTTCTCTCAAGTTACTCCAAAAATCTGGTGTGCGCGAAGGCAAAGGCTTTGGCGGATTTCCAGTGAGTGGACAGTTTCTTGTGTGTCAGGACGAAGCAATCATTGAGAAGCATGCCGCCAAGGTCTACGGCAAAGCCGCGGTGGGAGCTCCACCGATGTCCGTTCCTCACCTAGACACGCGAGTGATTGATGGTAAGAAGAGCCTTTTGTTTGGTCCGTATGCAGGGTTTTCACCGAAATTCCTCAAGCGTGGTTCTATCTTCGACCTCATTTCCTCAGTCAAACCTGACAACCTTGGGCCAATGTTGGCGGTTGGTCGGGATAACATGTCACTGACCGAGTACCTTTACCAAGAGTGCGTCAATACGCACAAAGATCGCGTGGCGGTTCTGCGTGAATTTTTCCCAGATGCGGAGGATAAGGATTGGAAGCTAGAGACAGCGGGCCAGCGGGTGCAGATCATCAAGAAGGATCCAGAGGTCGGTGGTAAACTTCAGTTCGGTACCGAGGTTGTTTCTTCACAAGATGGGACGATTGCAGCATTACTCGGAGCCTCACCAGGAGCCTCTACATCGGTTGCCATCATTCTAGAAGTGCTGGAGCGTTGCTTTGGTGAAGAGATGAAAAGCTCTACTTGGCAAAGTGAGCTTAAAACAATGGTTCGTTCCTTTGGTGAGGTCTTGGCCAATGACGCCGAACTCTATCAAAAGGAACGCGCGCGTGCTGACAAAGCGCTCAGGATTCTGTAGTTCCTAGATTTCAAAAAAACGACTTTTATCAGCTCAGGCCACGTGTCTGAGCTGTTTTATTTCTAGGGCTTGTCATTGTCTCGACGACTGCTACTTTTTCGCTATGAAAAAGATTTTCTTGATCCTATACGCCCTTGTTGCGACTAGCCTCTCAGCGATGGCAGGCACCCCGCAAGGTGCTGAGCGAATTGTCAAAGAGTGCCGTTTAGCCGAGCTTGAGTGGCAGCAACAAATGCTCGCAGCGAGAACTGCCGCGCAGAAATCTGCTATTGTAGAGAGCCGTCCAGACTATGGCCTGTATAGCAAAAAGATGGTGGGGGAAATTGGCAATGCTCTCAATCAAAAATGGACGATGCCCTATATTATTTGGTTGCTCAATCACCATGGTGGACTAACTGAGCGTGAGGTTGGAAATCTCATTGGTCTGATCGGGAAATTTCATATGGACTCACCAATGTTAGGTGGATTTTGTATTTCTTTAGCTCCAGCTGGGATGTCTACGCCTGAAGCGGCACAGGCTGGCATTGATGGAAAAGTGGTGAATCTCACTATGGAGAAAATTCGCTTTATTGAATCGATCATTGATAGCAAACGTCCAAAACCATTGCGTGGTCAGGCTTGCCTCGCCTTGTCAGGAGTTTTGGCTTCGATGGGGGATAGCCCAGAAATAAATAAGCGTCGTTTGGACCTAATCCGTAAGGCTATAATCAACGCTGCAGACACCAAGGTAGGAGAATTGACTGTGGCAGATCTAGCGAAAGAGGAAATTTACCGAATGACTAAGCTTTCGAAGCGAGCCACTGCACCTGACCTGATTGGTAGAGATAGTCGGTCCCAGCCAATGAGACTGAGTGATTTTAGGGGTAAGGTGGTCGTCCTCGTGTTTTGGACCAGCTGGGAGCAGCCCATTGAAGTGCTAGATTACCTGCGTAAAATTGAGAAATCTTACCTTGGTGAAAAGGTGCAAATTGTCGGCGTCAACCGTGATTCACTGAGTGACCTTCGTGAGATCGAAATGGCTCAAAAAACGAGCGGTAAAAATTTCTCTGACCCCAATGGTGACCTTTATAAAATTTACCGTGTGACAGATTCCCCCGTCTGCTATGTGCTCGATGACAAGGGAGTGATCCAATATAACGGACTACTCGGCAGCTTTGTTGACCTCACGGTCTCAGCCCTACTTGCGCCACCAGGGAAATAGAAATACCCGCCTGAAATCCATCAGACGGGTATTTTTCCCAGCATCGTGAATTAGCTGGAGGTTCACACACATATGAAAGATGATTACGCAGGTGGTGTGTGTGGCAGCTCCAGAGCGACTTGCTCTGCTGAATCCTGCTGGTGAGAAAAGTGTTCTTTAGCCTTTTCTGTCGCGTTACGAGCGGCATCTTTGCCTGCACGGGCTCCTTTATCTAGTCCATCTTTGAGTGACTGAGGCAAGAGTTCGTGAGCAAATGCTCCTGCAAAAACGGCACCATAGGCTAAACTGTAGGCGGCTTCAAATGCTCCATTAGAGATTGTCTCCTTTAGTTTGGGAGCTGCAGCGCGTGCTTTTTCCTTAGCATCGCAGCTCGCTTGGCCAAAAGCATCTGAGAAGGAATCAAATTGGTGTTTAGCTTCTTCGTTGGGTGTTGCTTCTTCGTTCATAATGGTTTTTTGGTATGGATTACTGAGGCTTTCGCTTCGGTCTGATTGAAGTAAACCTGAAGTCGAGAGATCTGTTGATTACAATGTGCGCTAACATTTATAAGGCATAATTGCTTGGAGCTCAATGACGATTCTTCAGGAGGATTCGTGAGTCCAAAAAAATTAGCAAAGATTTCCTTGCCTCTGAGAGAATTCCTACTAGAACTGCGCCGACCAAACAACACCTGCTCGGGTGGCGGAATTGGTAGACGCGCTAGACTAAGGATCTAGTGGCCGTTAAGGCCGTGGGGGTTCGATTCCCCCCTCGAGCACCATTTAAAAAAGCCTCACATTTGTGAGGCTTTTTTGTGTCGTAAATTATCTGTCTAGCGACTTACTGAGGGAGAGTTGTCTGTAAAATAAGGCTATCTGCGCTCGCGATCATTCCTTCAGCTCCAACTGGGCTAAGCAGGAAGCTTCCGGCTGCGTGGGTATTTCCATCACAGTCGCTGAGGCGGCCTTCGACTACGGTGAAGATGGAGAATTTGTTAGCGTCTGGGTTACTGACTGTGTCGCCTTCTGATAGCCTGAGTCGATCCACCTTATAGTAGGGGCATTCGGCTAGTGTGTTTCCGTTAGGCGTATCCATGGTCGGTTCAATGTCGTCGAAATCAATGCATTGCATAGACTCATCAATGTGAAGTGCACGGGGTGCTCCATCGAGACCGGTGCGATTCCAGTCGAAGACCCGGTAGGTTGTGTCTGAGTTTTGTTGTGTTTCATAAATGACGAGTCCAGCTCCAATGGCGTGCAGTCGACCAGAAGGAATGTGAATAGACTCTCCAACTTTTGGTTTGATAGCGTGCACAAGTTTGTCGGGATCGCCATTGTTGAGGGCGGCTGCGAAGGCTTCGCGCGTTGTGCCATTCTTAAGGCCGACATAGATCTGGGCGTCAGGTTCTGCATGGGCGATGTACCACATTTCGGTTTTAGCTTCACCGTTGAGTTCGGCAGCGAGGTGCTGAGGCGGGTGGACTTGGATAGAAAGGTCGGTCTGAGCATCAAGGATTTTGATCAACAAGGGGAAGTTCTCAGAAGGATAGTCGCCAAAGATTTCTTCGCGCTGAGTGCTCCATAGTTCGCTCAGAGATTTGCCTTTGAGTGGGCCAGTGGTGACGATCGATTGCGCTTCGGGTCGGTCTGATATTTCCCACGACTCACCGTAAGGTGTTGCCATGTTAGGGAGTTCCCTATGGTAGATAGTCTCTAGTTTTCTACCGCCCCATACGCGTTGTTGGTATATTGGTTGGAATGTGAGTGCTGTCATAGCGGTGCATTGTTGTTTTATAACAGAGATATATTTTATGAAATTCGAGGGGAATGCCAGAAGTTTGTGTTAGCTGTGTGATTTAGCCTCGGCAGAACATGTGAAAATCTGCTTCTGAAGTGTGGACAAGTGATATTAGGCTGTTTATACAAGCGCAAGATTTATGGGTGAAGAGAGCTTCACCCAACAAACTGATATCCCATAGAGAATGATGAAAATTTGTTGTATAGGAGCTGGCTACGTTGGTGGTCCGACCATGGCGATGATCGCTAAGAAATGTCACGACATCGATGTGGCTGTAGTAGACTTGAATGAAGCACGCATTGCGGCATGGAATTCTGATTGCTTGCCGATCTACGAGCCAGGTCTTCAAGAGATCGTCGAAGAGCGACGTGGAAAGAACCTTTCTTTCTCGACTGAAGTGAAGTCCCACATCAAATCGGCGGACATCATATTTATTTCCGTGGGAACTCCGACCAAGGATTACGGTATTGGCGCAGGCCAGGCACCGGAACTTGGTTACATCGAGGGCTGTGCCCGCATGATTGCGGAAGCCTGTGACGGCCCTAAAATCGTTATTGAGAAGTCCACGGTACCTGTTCGTACCGCAGAGTTGGTAAAGAGTGTTTTCGACGGTTATAACAAAGGTCATTTATTTGAGATCCTATCTAACCCCGAGTTTCTAGCAGAAGGCACAGCTATTACCGACCTTGAGAACCCAGATCGAGTTTTGATTGGTGGCGGCTCTACGGAATCTGGTAAGAAGGCAGTGCAGACCGTGGTCGATGTCTACAACCGTTGGGTTCCACGTGAGAATATTATCACCACCAATGTATGGTCATCCGAGCTTTCCAAGCTAGTGGCTAATGCTTTCCTCGCTCAGCGAGTCTCTTCAATTAATGCAATTTCCGCAGTCTGTGAAGTTTCAGGAGCGGACGTTGAAGAGGTGGCGAATGCTATTGGTATGGACAGCCGTATAGGGCCCAAATTCCTCAAATCCTCTGTTGGTTTTGGTGGTTCGTGTTTTCAGAAGGACATTCTGAACTTAGTCTACCTTTCCGGGCATTTTGGTTTGCCTGAAGTAGCTGAGTACTGGCGTCAGGTCATCACGATGAATGAGTACCAGCGCAAGCGCTTTACCCGTAAGGTGATTCACAGCCTCTTTAATACTCTCCAAGGCAAGCGCATTGCGGTGCTGGGATTCGCCTTTAAGAAGGACACGAATGATACCCGTGAGTCAGCAGCAATCTATATTTGTCGCGACCTGCTAGAAGAGGGGGCAGACATCGTGGTCTATGACCCACAAGTTCCTGCTGAGGAGATCAAACATCTCACATCTGATTCGATCAAAATTGCGAACTCTGCAGAAGAGGCCGCAAAGGATGCGCACGCAGTCCTCATTCTTACAGAATGGGATGAGTTTGTGGCATTAGATTACGACGCGATCTATAAAGACATGGTCAAGCCTGCGCACATCTTCGATGGACGTAATATCCTCGACCTAGAAAAGCTTGAATCGATCGGTTTCAAAGCCTCGTGCATCGGCAAAGCCTAGTAGCGAAGCTCTTTTATCTAGAACGCAGCTCGTTGATCAGGCTGCGTTTTTTTTGTTTGTTCGGCAGGGGTAAATAAAAAAGGCTCATCGATATCGATGAGCCTTTTTGTAAGCATTTCAAATAAGTGAAATGGCATCCCGTAGGGGATTCGAACCCCTATTGCCGCCGTGAAAGGGCGGAGTCCTAACCATTAGACGAACGGGACGCAGTAATGGTTGCCTTGCGGCGTGCGCAAAGAATCATGCCTAGAGGTTTTGTGCAAGATGAAATTTCATTGGAGACTAATTTTTCTTTAGGGTTTGGGGAATTGTTGGGCGGCAACTCATTGATTCGCCTTGACCTTGAGCGGGACTAAGGTTGTTATCACCGCGCTAAGGTTTTTATCTCAGCTCACCTTACTAAACTAACTATGTACGACCAGATGAAAAAATCTATCACCCCATCTCGCTTAAGGGTTGCTATTCTGAGTGTGTTTGCCCTGATGTTCGGCCTTTCAATGGCCGGAGCTCAAGACTTCACTGACAAGAAGATCAATTCCGTTCAAGTCCGATACAAAGGGGCTAAAACTGTAGACGAAGCCCGCATCCGTAACTTGATGTCAGTCAAAGCTGGTCAGAAGTTCAGCGCTGAGAAGTTAGACGATGACATTCGCTCGCTTGTTGAAAGTGGACTAGTCGACGACGTCAAAATGTCTGGCGAAGAAAGCGGGGCTGGAATGGCATTGTTTGTTGAGGTTGTCACACGGCCAGCATTAGCTGGTGTCGGATTTGCTGGAAACGTAAACTTTACCGATAAGAAGCTGGCGAAGGAAACGAAACTCAAGCCTGGATCGCCACTGAGTGATGTGGCAATCTACGAGACCCGTAAGAATATCGAGAAGTATTACCAAGGATACGGTTATCCGGATATTGTTGTCAGCCACCGTATTCAGTCAACCAACCGAAAGGGTTATTCAGATTTGATCCTTACTATTGATGAAGGAGCTAGAACAGAGGTGCACCACATTAAGTTTCGGGGCAACAATGCCTATAAATCCCATGTGTTGCAGGGTGAAATGGAAACCAAGGAAAAGGGGCTTTTGTCATTCCTCACCAAGTCCGGTCGCATTGACGTGACTAAGCTAGATGAAGACGAAGATCGAGTTCTCGATTACTACCGCAACCGTGGTTATCTCCGCGTAGCTAGCAGCGGCTTTCGCCGTGAAGCAGATAAGAAAGGTAAAGTGAACCTCGTGATGGATATCGATGAAGGGATCAAGTATACAATAGGTCAAATTGCTTTTGCCGGGCCCATGAGGGTGTTCAGTTCTGCGGAGCTTACTCCAGTTCTGACTTTGAATGCTACTGATGGGTTTTCCTCGAAGAAGATGCGTAAAGACATTCGCACCATCCGTAGCTACTACGGATCTAGAGGCTATGCTGATGCTAGAGTCGACCCAGACATCCGTGATGCGGGCCCAGGCCAAGTGAATATCACTTACCGCATTACCGAAGGTAAGAACAAGACGAAGGACCGAGTCATCCGCCGTGAGGTGCCACTCAAGCCCGGTGATAATTTTAACTCAGTGGATGTAGAAACCACCCGCCAGCGACTTCAGGGCTTGAACTATTTCTCAAATGTTGTGGCTGAAGGTTCTCCTTCATCACAGGATGGCTACCGTGATATAAGCATCATCGTTGATGAAAAAAATACAGGTCAGCTCAGTTTCGGTCTCGGATTTAGTTCTATCGACAGCATCGTGGGTTACATCAATGTAGAAGAAACAAACTTTGATGTTTCTAACCCTTGGGGCTTCCGCGGAGGTGGCCAGCGTTTTGGATTGAACCTGCGTGCTGGTTCAGAGACGCAAGACTTCAAAATCTCACTTACCGAGCCATGGTTCCTCGGCCAGCGACTTTCATTAGGAACCGAGCTTTTCTACCGTGGCGCTCAAAACTTGAGTGACTACTATGAGCAGCGCAATGTGGGTGGAGCAATCTACTTGCGTAAACCACTCGGTAAGCGTTCTTATGTCAATCTCGACCTTCGCTATGAGAAAATCCGCGTGGATGTGGAAGATAACGTCCCAGCTAATTCTCTTTTCCGAGATATTGGAGGGAAGTTTACTCGTCCAGCACTAGGGTTCAACTATGTCTATGATAGCCGTAACTCACTACAGACTCCACGCCGTGGTCACAAACTCGATACCGGTGTTACCTCAATTCTTGAGGCACTTGGTGGAGATTCAGATTCCTTCATCTTCAATGTTTCAGGCTCTAAGTACTGGAACCTTTGGTTTGACTCGATTTTAGAATTCGGTGGATCAGTCGACATGGTGGAAACCACTTCTGGACCGACTCCTATTTACGACCGTCAGTTCCTTGGTGGTGCGCGCAATCTACGCGGTTTCGAATACCGTGACGTTGGCCCACGTGACCCAGCGACTGGCGGTGTGATTGGAGGTAACTCTGCAGGTTACGCTACAGTGGAATGGTCCTTCCCGCTCGTTTCAACAGTGCGTGGCGCTGTCTTTTACGACGCAGGTGTTGTGAATCTCGATAGCTTCGACTTTGATGTCAGCGATTACTATTCTGATGCAGGATTTGGTCTCCGCATGAATCTACCATTCGGACCCATCGCACTCGATTACGCATTCCCACTCGAGTCACCAGATCCAGAGGCTGATAAAGGTGGCCAATTCAACTTCTACGTTGATTACGAATTTTAAAATTGGA
>Ga0233411_10000515_pt1 | contig 11865 bp, 9 predicted proteins | sample Na_anoxic_2_MG_FD_179799 | JGI IMG/M metagenome (GOLD analysis project Ga0233411, IMG submission 179799) | Seawater microbial communities from Saanich Inlet, British Columbia, Canada - Na_anoxic_2_MG | ecosystem: Environmental > Aquatic > Marine > Inlet | place: Canada: British Columbia...
AAAAGATAGCCTCCTCCGCGTTCTCTGTGCCTCGAGCGAAGCGGGCGGTGAAAAACATTCTCGCACTTACCCGCATAGCAAAACCGGGACCATCAGCATAGCTGAAGGTTTAAGGGCGCTAATTAATTTCAAATAAGATGAAATTATATGGGCAGTTCTAAAACAAAATTAACAGTACTCGATCAGATCACTGATGCTGATAGGGTGAGAAGAAAAATCATTGATGTGGCAAGTGAGTTGTATGCCAGGAAGGGTTTTAATGCGACCTCAATTCAAGAAATTTCTGAAGCGGCAGGTGTCAGCCTTCCAGTCACATATCATTATGTAAAAAAGAAATCAGAGATCATGCGAATGATCATGGAAGATGTCTTGAACATATTCCGCGATAAACTCCTCGATATGATTCAGGGAATTGATGACCCTGAAGAGAAACTGTCTATCGCGGTCGGACATTATTTCAGGGTTGTTGATCAGCAAAGGGAAAAGGCCCTTTTGATTTATCAAAAATCCAACTCCCTTGACAGAGCATCAAGAGAGCGCATTATGCAACTGGAGGTGGAGGTAAGTAATATTTTTGGCGAAATGATCAAAGAAGGTATAATGCAGGGGATGTTTAAAAAGGTGGATGTTGATTTAATGGCATATAATATACTTATGGCTGCTCATACATGGATTTTAAAGAAATGGCATTTTAAACATCGACTTACTCTTGATAAATATATTGACCTCCAATTGTCAAACATCCTGTATTCGCTCAGGAAATAGTTAGTGCCCGGCCAAAAACTGTTATTTTTCCCAAGTTCTGCGCTTGCACCGCCTGCCCTGTTCAATTCCGTAGGACAGCGCAGCGTATTGACACAGGGTAGCTCCGGAAAATGGTGCCAGGGCGCAGGCCCTGCGGGACGAAGGCTTGATCCTGGAAAACCCCTGGTTTTCGTTCACGCGCTATTCAGTATCCCTAATGGAAATGACCAATGAAAAAATACACTATAAAGTTTCTCCCTGATAATAAGTCAGTTGAGGCAGAAGAGGGGACGACCGTTGCCGAGGCGGCTCAAACGGCGGAGGTGCATATTGATAACCTTTGCGGGGGGGAAGGTGTTTGTGGAAAATGCCGGGTTCAGATCTCAAAAGGACATGCCAGGGCCGAGGAACATGCAAAGGCCTTATTTACCGAGGACGACATAGAAAAAGGCTATGTCCTGGCCTGCCAGACTAAAATAAATGCCGACCTTGAGATTCTAATTCCTGCTGAGTCAAGGATAGAAGATGAACAGATTATAACTGCAGAGGGTGATAGAGACCAGGCAAAATTCCAGCATAAACCTATAGTGTCAAAAATATATCTTGAGCTTTCTCCTCCTACACTTGAAGATAATATTGCAGATATTGAACGTATATCGAGAGAATTGAGGAAAAAGATCGGAGGGCAGGACTTTAATATTCCATTGAACTGCCTGCAGCGCCTCGCTGATAATCTAAGGCAAAATGAATGGAAAATGACAGCAACCATTGCGAGAGAGAAAAATGGTTTCCGCATCTTGAAAATTGAACCTCTTGACACGACCGAGCGCAACTATGGCCTGGCCGTTGACGTGGGAACCACAACGGTTGTGGCCCAACTGATTGACATGAACTCAGGCAAAATGCTTGGAGTGGAAGGCAGTCATAATCTACAGGCCAGTTATGGTGAAGATGTCATATCCAGAATGATTTATGCCTGCGGCAAGAAAGGAGCCCACCCATTACATAAAGCCGTAATTAAGAACATCAATCAATTGATAGAACGACTGGTCAGTGAAACCGGGATATTGCAGGATGAAATAAACATTATCGTTGCAGCCGGCAATACAACTATGAGCCACTTTCTTCTCGACTTGACCCCATGCTCTATCCGGATTGACCCTTATGTACCCACGGCTGATATTTATCCCCGGATTATTGCGAAGGATATCGGCATTCATATAGGTGCCAATGGGATTCTGGAGACCATTCCGAGCGTTGCCTCTTATGTGGGTGGAGACATCGTCTCAGGTGTAATGTCATGCGGCATCGCTGACAGTAACAAGGTAAAAGGCCTTATTGATATTGGTACAAATGGTGAAATAGCTATTGGAAATAACGAATGGTTAATCTGTTGTTCAGCCTCTGCCGGGCCTGCATTTGAGGGTGGCGGAACCCGATGCGGTATGCGCGCTACAAAAGGGGCTATAGAAAAAGTTGAGATCTCGAAAGGCCAATTGAAATACCAGACTATAGCCAATGCCAGTCCGAGAGGGATATGCGGTTCCGGCCTGATTGACAGCATTTATGAATTAGTTAAGAACCGGATTATTGGCGCCGATGGTAAATTCAATAGAGATCTTGAAGATACCAGACTGACCATTGAAGACAATATCCCTCATTACACAATGGCCTTTCCCGACGAAACTGAAACAGGTGAGGCCATTGTTGTTACTGAGCCGGACATTTCTAACCTGATCAAATCAAAAGGGGCTGTTTTTGCAGCTATTAAAGCCCTTATTGATTATATCGGGCTTGGGTTTGACCAGATTGAAACGTTTTATGTGGCAGGCGGTTTCGGGAATTTCCTGAATATTCCAAAGGCAGTTGCTATTGGTCTATTGCCGGATATTTCACTGGAAAGGATTCAATTTATTGGTAACAGTTCACTTACCGGTGCCCGCAATTGCCTTTTATCTAATGATGCCCTTGAAAAATGCCTCAATATATCAAGGTCAATGACTAACATTGAGCTTTCCAATTACCAGCCCTTCATGGATGAATACATTGCAGCCCTGTTTTTGCCTCACACCGACAGTAAGCTTTTCCCGTCTGTTAAATATTGAGACCTTTGCTACTCTAAGACATATAATACCAACTATCCCCCAAAAGGAGAATATTCCCGGTTTTCATTCAGAAAACAACTATATTTGTACTCAGGTTGATAGACTGAAGGTAGAAGGCTTTTAGGGACAAATCATGCGCGATCACACAAAACTTAGGGTTCGCACAAAAATAAGTTCCCAGAATTGGCGCCCAGATTTAGGTTAGGTTTGGCTGCGCCGATTGAGCAAAACCACAGAAATAGTCGTACTATTTCGAGGATTTTGCGATTGAGGCGCGGCCAAAGATGACCTGAAGATGGGATGCGAAAATGTGAAGTTATTTTTGCGCGAGCCCTTAGGGCATTTGAGCTGGCTGACGAGGGAACAGTATTGATTTAAGAGAAGGTCTTGAATGGTTTAATTCGAGCGTTGCGAGATGATTAATATACTTCAGCCTTCAGTCTTCAACCGAGATACCTGAGTTACCTATATTAAATAAAAACCGATGGGCTTGATTCTTTCAGCAAAATGAAGGAGAATGACCCTGATGAAATTAGCCAAAGGACAAATAATAGAAGTGACAATTGAAAAAATGGCCTATGGAGGTAAGGGTATAGGCCGGGTGAATGGATTTGTCGTCTTTGTTCGAGGTGTGGTTTCCGGAGACAGGATAAAAGCCAGGATTTACAAAAAGAAAAAGGATTATGCTCAAGCAACTCTGATAGAGCTGCTGGAATCCTCAACTGACCGAGTTGAGACTCCATGCATTTACAACTCCAGTTGTGGAGGCTGCCAATGGCAGCATATACGCTATGAAAAGCAACTGGCCTACAAAAAATCATTTATAGAGGAATCCCTGGAACACATTGGAGGGGTGAAAGACACTGTCATTCACGATGTGATCCCTTCTGAAAAGAAATTTGCTTACCGCAATAAGATGGAATTTTCCTTTTCTAACCGACGTTGGTTTCTCCCCCAGGAAATGGATAACCGTGAGAGGGAAGGAGGTTTTGCTTTAGGCCTTCATGTGCCTGAAAGTTATAACAAAATAATTGACATGAAATCCTGTCTCCTTCAACAGGAAAGAGGCAATGAGATACTTCTTAAAGTAAAAGAATACGTAAAAAATTGTGGAATACCAATATATGACTTGAAAACTCATGCCGGTTTATTACGATTCTTAGTTATCCGTTATTCAACAGCATTTGATGAATGGATGGTCAATGTGGTGACATCAGAAGAATGCCGGAAGGTTCTATCGCCGCTTTCTGATATCTTGTGCCGCGAAATTGGTAAAATCAAAACCGTGATAAACAGTATCAACGGGAGAAAGACTGCAATTGCCGTTGGTGAAACCGAAATCCTTCTTGCTGGTAATGGGTATTTAGAAGACAAGATAGGGCCTCATACATTTCACATTTCGGCAAACTCATTTTTCCAGACCAATTCCTTAGGTGCCCGGAAACTGTATCAGAAGGTAGTTGACTATGCGGAACTGAAAAAGAGTGATACGGTTCTTGATTTATTCAGCGGCACCGGCACCATCCCAATCTTTCTGGCAGACAAAGTCCGGGCCGTCACCGGTATGGAAATCACCAAAAGCGCAATTCTGGATGCCGAGAGAAACTGTGAAAGAAACGCAGTTGATAACTGCCGTTTTATTTATGGTGATATTCGGGAAAGGCTTTCAACAATAGAGTTTAAGCCTGACAGCCTGATCATAGACCCGCCGCGGGCAGGGATGCACAAAAATGTATTGGCACAAGTCCTGGCGTTATCGCCTGAGAAAATAATTTACATATCATGCAATCCAACGACCATGGCCAGGGATATCGGTCAAATGACGAAGTATTATGATTTAATTGAGATTCAACCTGTCGACATGTTTCCACAGACTTATCATATTGAGGCCGTTGCTAAATTATGGCTGAAAAAATAATGAAAAAAGGATTGACAGGATTTATAGAGAGGATATAATTACAAAAATACAAAAATAATCATGGTTTTATATCAGGTTCGCATTTTTTCACGATATGGTATCCCGCTCAGGGATCGAATAAGTTCAAGGAAAAGGGGGTGATTAAGTCTGACGGGAATTAATCCGAGTCGATTGTTTATTGAAAGGCCTTTTATTCCCACAGGCCGACATATCCCTTAAATCATTTGAATGCTTTCAAAACTTCGAAAAATTAAAAATGTGAAATTGAATAATCACTGTAACAGGATAATATGATAATTTTTTAGAAAATATCCCTGTTTTTGAAGAACTGAAAAAAGCATCTCATCATTACAATCGGGGTGCTTTTTTTTAAGATATGAGGTAGAAAATATGAAAGTTATTGTCCGTAACAATCAGATAGAAAGAGCAATTAAAGATCTCAAAAGAAAATTAACCAAAGAAGGGTTCTTTTCCGAGATTAAGGAAAGGCGTTATTATGACAAACCAAGCGTTGCTAAAAAGAAAAAACAGGCCAAAGCAGCAAAAAGACGTCGCAAGAAAGTAAGAAGGTTTTAAGTTTTTCACTTGACAAAAATGAGATTAGCATATAGGCATGGAAAAATTGTTCGGCCTTTGCTAACCCCAGCTTCAAGCAAGCAAATAAGAGGCTTAACCATATGAAAAACCAAATTAAGTCCCCCGGCAAACCCTCAAAAGGCGGTTTGATATCCCTTCTTAATCGTTTCATATCCTTTGAGAAAGATTCCACTTTTTTACCTCCTTTTTCCTTTGGCGTGTGGGTCTTTTTTCTTGCAGGTATTACTGGTTCCCTAATATTGGGATGGATCATTTTCCCTTTTGTTTTATATTCAAATGAGCCGCAGCCCACAAATTTCAATCATGCCCTTCATCTTGACTCTGAACAAGTGGATGGCATTGATGGAGAAACAGAACTTGAAAGGTGTATGTTTTGCCATGGGTTTCGTGATGATGGCTCCTTTGCCGGCATACCAAAACTTGAAAAATGTACGGAATGTCATGACGACCCTGAATCCCCCCTTGGAGATACCCCCGAAGAGAAAGAATTTATGATGGAATATGTTGCCCATGACAAAGAAATCCCCTGGCTTTCCTATTCCAAACAACCAGACTGTGTATACTTCTCCCACATTGCCCATGTAAAAATGGGGGAGGTGGCATGCAAGACCTGTCACGGAGACCATGCCAGCAATGAAAAGCTGCCGGTATATCAAAAAAATATTTTGACAGGTTACAGTATTAATATATGGGGAAAGAATATCGCAGGTCACAAAGAAAATACCTGGGACCGTATGAAGATGGATGACTGTGCTGAATGTCATACCAAGATGGGGCACGATGAAAATAACGCCTGTTTTGTGTGTCATAAATAAGGGAAATAACGATGGAAATAAATAGAAGACATTTTATTGCATTGCTCGCTGGCGGAGCGGCCGGGACCGCCCTGACCCCACTTCCCCTGAAACTCACGGACGACATAGCTATATGGACTCAGAACTGGCCCTGGGTGCCTGTCCCGCCTGAAGGAGAGTTTACCAGTGTCAAATCAGTATGCAGTCTTTGTCCTGGCGGCTGCGGAATTGATGTCAGAAAGGTAGATACACGGGCGGTAAAGATTGAAGGTCGCACCGATTACCCTGTAAATCCTGGCGGCATTTGCCCTTTAGGGATGGGCGGCCTGCAGCTCCTTTACGATGAAACCATTCGGTTTAAAAGCCCAATGAAACGAGTAGGCCAGAGAGGTGCGGGAAAGTTCACAGACATTACCTGGGATGAGGCTATTGATATACTGTCTGCCCGAATCTCCACATTGCATAAACAGGGTATACCTGAGACCCTTGCAGCAATCGACGGAAATCCGGCGAGATCAACAATGGCCACCATGATTGAACGATTGACAATGGCTGCTGGAAGCCCCAATTATGTGAGAATCCCTTCTGCTGAAGATACCTATGAGATTGCAACTGGCCTCATGCAGGGAACAGAGGGGCCCATGGCCTTTGACCTTGAAAACGCGGATTATATCTTAAGCTTCGGCTGCGGTCTCCTGGAAGGGTGGGGAGCACCCGGCAGGATAGCCAATGCCTGGGGTCTATGGCATGAAAATCAGGCCGGGGAAAAAGTAAAGATCGTTCAGATTGAATCAAGGGCATCTAATACGGCATCCAAGGCAGACCAATGGGTTGCCGCAAGGCCCGGGACTGACGCTGCTTTAGCATTAGGTCTTTGCCATGTGATTATTAATGAACAATTATATAATACTGAATTTGTAAACGAGCATTCCTTTGGTTTCAACGACTGGAGTTCAGCAGATGGAAAGGATCATAAGGGTTTTAAGACCATGATCCGGAACAGTTACTCTCCTGATCAAGTAGCCCAAATTACAGGACTTAATCCGAAAGACATCGTTTCTCTCGGAAAAGATTTTGCCGCTGCAAAAGCACCCATTGCAATTTGCGGGAAAGGAAACGGCGCTTTAAATGGCAACCTGTATGAATTCATGGCCATTCACAGCCTGAATGCTCTGGTTGGAAATATCAACAGGCCGGGAGGGGTCATAGTCCCTGATCCACTCCCTCTAAGTCCGCTCCCGGAAATTAATGCCGATGCCATAGCCTGGGCGGGTCTTAAAACACCGCGGATCGATCAGGCCCAGAGCATCAGGTACCCTTTCAGCCATAGTTTAATCAACAACCTGACAGATGCTATTATTGAAAGCCCCGAATCACCTGTAAATACTCTCCTTGTGTTTTCTTCAAATCCAGTCTACACACTGCCTGATAATAACAAATTTAAGCAAGCCTTAATGAAAATCCCTTTTATTGTGAGTTTTTCTCCATTTCAGGATGAAACTTCTTATTGGGCTGACCTTATCCTCCCGGACCACACATGTCTTGAAACTATGAATGACATCGTTTGGCCCACCGGCCTTCAGTACCCTTTATATGGACTATCCAGGCCGGTTGTAGAGCCTGTTTATGATACAAGGAATACCGGAGATGTCATCATACAGGTTGCAAAAAAGACAGGTCAGTTTACCGGGTCAGCCTTTCCCTGGAAAAACTATGAGGAAGTCCTCAAGTCAAGATCCAAAGGGCTTTTTGATTCTGAGGGAGGTCTTATCAGTTACAATAGCTCCGATCCTGCCTGGAAACAGCAGAAAACAGGAGGCGGCCGGACTCCTAACTACAAATCTTTTAAAGAAATGTGGAAAAAATTAAAGGCCAACGGCCTGTGGTACCGACCGGCACATAATTATGGGAACTGGGAAGAGTTGTTCAAGACACCTACCGGCAAGTTTGAATTCTTCAGCACAAAAATTGAGCTGGCCGTTGATGTTTATTCGGAGAAAACATCTGAAAAAACGGCCTTAAGCAATATGGATATAACCGTAAAGGGAGATACGGTATTCATGCCACATTACGAAAAGATGAAATCCGATGTGGACCGCTCGGCATACCCTCTTTTAATGCTCCCATACGAAATGATCAACCTGGCCAGCGGCTGGGTGCCGAATCCGCCTTTCTTGTATAAAACCCTCTTTGATAATCAACTCAGAAAAAACCAATCCTTTGCTGTAATCCATCCCAAGACCGCGGCTAAATATAAATTAAGGCAGGGCGGTCAGGTTATTATCAAATCGCCTGCAGGAAAACTAAAAGTCCTTGTAAATCTCTATGAAGGTGCTATGCCCGGTATTGTATATCTGCCATTGGGTTTGGGGCATACTGCTTATGACGAATTTATTCGGGGAAAAGGCGTCAACCCTAATGACATCATTCAGGCCGGAAAGGACCCCTTAAGCGGTTATCCGGTCTGGTGGGATACACCTATTAAATTGATCAAGGTTTAGGTGAGGTAGGTAATGAAAAAAGGTCGCGACGACGGGAAACACAAATACGGCATGGTAATCAATCTGGATAAGTGCATCGGATGTGGAACCTGTATGGTTGCCTGTGCAGCAGAAAACAACGTATCTGTCAGAGATGACGAATCGGACAAGGAACGCAGTATCACCTGGCTTCAGATATACCAGATCACTAACGGAAAAGAGTTTCCACACACTGAGGTCAGCTATTTTCCCAGACCCTGCATGCATTGTGATAATAATCCGCCATGCGTTTCTGTGTGTGTTGCAACTGCCACGAAACTGGATTTTAATACTGGAATTGTAAGTCAGATATACACACGATGTATAGGGTGCAGATACTGTCAGGCAGCCTGCCCATACGACGCGAGGTATTTCAACTGGTGGGATGCCTATTTCCCAAAGGGAAAAGGGCTTGAACGCTACTTATCCCCGGAGGTATCTCCCCGCATGAGAGGTGTGGTTGAAAAATGCACTTTTTGCCATCACCGGTTAATGAGGGCAAAAGAACAGGCATATGCAGAAGATCGAAGAGAAATCGAAGAACACGAATATATCCCTGCATGTTCCGAGGCCTGTCCAACCCGGGCTATCACCTTTGGCGACCTCAATAATCCTGAGCATGAAGTCTCTAAACTGACAAAACACCCTTTTGCCTTCAGACTTCTGGAACGACTTGGTACTGAGCCCAAGGTATATTATATATCCAGCAGAGATTGGGTGAGAAAATTAGCTGATAATTTTATGCCTGGAGAATATAAACCTGTACTAAACAAGACATGGATGGAAGAAGAGTGGTCCACCAAACCGGGGCGTGATGAGTTTTGAAAAAATCTAAACAGTTACACCCACAGGAGGATGAATAGATGGATTCGGTGTTGCTACCGGAAGGCGTCAAGAGATGCTCTACAAAGGCATTTTTCCTTTGGACACTACCATGGTTAGCTCTTTTGTTGTGGGGCGGGATATCTGCCTTTCTCTGCCTTTTTAAGGGTCTGAATCAGACCAATATGAGCAACGTTTTTGCATTTGCACTGTGGATTGTATTCGATCTTGCAATAATCGCTCTCGGCGCAGGGGCATTTTTCACCGGATTCCTTACCTATATTGTAGGGAAAAAGGAGTTAAAGAACATTATCAATGCCGCCGTAATCATAGGGTTCATATGCTATTCAGGTGCCATGGCAATGCTGGGTATCGATATTGGCCAGCCCATCAGGGGATGGTTCATCTTCTGGCATGCCAATATTCACTCCATGTTGGTTGAGGTGTCTTTCTGCATCACGGTTTACTTGATAGTCTTGTCCATCGAGCTCGTGCCCATTATCTTCAAAAACAGAAAGTTAGATGAAGTCCGGGAGTTTCACTTTTTCGGGAATAACCTTCACCATATCATGGCCCTCTTTGCTGCAACAGGGGTTTTTCTCTCGTTTTTTCATCAAGGGTCCCTGGGTGGGATGTTCGGAGTTATGTATGCCCGACCATTCGCGGCGAGGGAAGGCTTTTATATCTGGCCGTGGACTTTTTTCCTTTTCATAGTGTCAGCTATCGCAGCAGGCCCATGCTTCACAATATTGTGTACTAAACTGACAGAAAAAATCACTCGAAAAAAACTTGTCCCCGATAATGCAATCCAGCTCCTGGCAAAAATATCCGGCTGGCTCCTCGCTGTCTACATGGTTTTGAAGATTGCTGATACATTGATCTGGATTTACGGAGTGGTCCCAAGAGCTGGACTAACCTTTATGGACTTTTACAAACAGGGGCCATACGGCGTCTGGTTAGTAGTTGCAGAGATCTTTATTTTTGGAATTATTCCTGCTATTATTCTTTTGATTCCAAAGGGCAGAAAGCATGGTGGCTGGCTGATTACAGCATCCCTGATGACCTGCACAGGCATAGTCTTGAATCGTTTTGTATTTATTGTTGTCACACTCGCCGTGCCTGTAATGCCTTTTGATAAATTCTGGAGCTACCTGCCCACATGGCAGGAATGGGGCATCGCTATGGCGGTCATTGGTTACGGGGTTCTGGTGTTTTCTACTGCTTACAGATATCTGTATGTTTTTCCGAAAGAACGGGAACTGAACCCTGTTACCGAGTAGATGACCCCTATCCATGAGGAGAGATTAAATGACACCTTTTTCTTTTGAATGGCAATGGAATATTGAGTACTTTATTTTCTTTGGGCTTTTATATATTGCATTGACAGTTATCGGTTGCGGGCTGGTTTATTGTCTTGTAAAGACCTGGTTAGACCTTTCCCTTCCTGAACATCGGGATGATACTTCTCCCGAGATTTCATACCGGTTAAAGTACTCCAAGTACTGATTCAGGTCCATATCACAGTATCTCTTCTCCCGTGTCTGTCATCCCGGGACAGGTAATCCAAATTGTAGTGAAGTCCCCTGCTTTCTTTTCTGCGGGACGCACAGGTGATAATTAGCTCAGAGGCCAGGGCGATGTTCCGAAGTTCAAGCAGCTCCAGCGTTACAACAAAATCCCAGTAGTATTCCTTGATCTCCTCCTGAATCGTCTCTATCCTTCTCTTTGCCCTCTCCAGGCGTTTATTTGTCCTTACAATGCCCACATAATTCCACATAAATCTTCTGATTTCATCCCAATTGTGTGAAACAACAACAAGATCCTCGCTGTCTGCGGCATTCCCGGGATCCCATTGGGGAGCCTTTGGGAAAGGCCGGCGTCTTTTTTCCTCTAAATCCTTCAATGACTTCAAGACAGCTCGTCTCGCAAACACAAGGGCTTCAAGGAGCGAGTTGCTTGCCAGACGGTTAGCACCATGAAGCCCTGTACAGGCCACCTCACCAATCGCATATAGATTGTCTATATTTGTGAGACCATGATCATCTGTCAAAAGACCGCCGCACATATAATGAGCAGCAGGAACCACCGGTATAGGCTCTTTTGTGATATCGATCCGGAATCCAAGACATGTCTCATATATATGAGGAAATCTATCTTGAATAAATTGGGCCGGCTTGTGGCTGATGTCGAGATAGACACACTCATCCCCGGTTTTCTTTAATTCCATATCAATTGATCTCGCAACAATATCTCTTAATGCAAGTTCTTTTTGAGGGTGATATTTCTCCATAAAACGTCCCCCTCTTTTGTCAATTAGAGTTGCTCCTTCTCCCCTTACTGCCTCGGAGATCAGAAAACTCTTGGCT
>Ga0233411_10000522_pt1 | contig 11762 bp, 12 predicted proteins | sample Na_anoxic_2_MG_FD_179799 | JGI IMG/M metagenome (GOLD analysis project Ga0233411, IMG submission 179799) | Seawater microbial communities from Saanich Inlet, British Columbia, Canada - Na_anoxic_2_MG | ecosystem: Environmental > Aquatic > Marine > Inlet | place: Canada: British Columbia...
CGCACACAATAAAGAACGTGCCTTTCGTTTTTATTCATATGTTGCCGCCACCTGTAAAGACCCCGATGTGCGGGCTTATGCAGAGATGCTCGCACACGAAAAGCTGGCTCACACAGCCATTTTACGCACCCGGCGACGTCGTGCCTGGCATGCTCAGCGTAATCAATATGAAATCGAGCCGAGAATTGATCCCGGCGTAATCGAATCCATCCCGGAGCTACTGGCAGCGACAGTCTGTATCGAACAAATTCTCGTGGATCTTATGGATACCGCCTCAAGCGAATCCCTGAATCTACAAATACAAACTGCCAGTGCACAGGATTTCATCTCCACAAGTAATAAAACACTGCTTGAAGGTCCTGCAGCAAGTGTGGAAGTTACCGCAGCATTAAAATTAATCAAATCCTGGTATGCACAAAAATCAGCAACGCCTGATGATGGCTCTACCGCGTTACAGCGATTGTGTACAGGCTGCGATCGTAGTTTTAAATTTTATGATTCTGTGGTGACATCCACTCAGGATGAAGCAGTTCTGCTGATGGCACAAAGCCTTTCCTTACATGCCATGGAACGCATTCTGGCATTACGTCAGCTAAATGGCGGGTCTTGCGAGAAAATCAGTGACAATGCGGGAAAATAATTGGTGTCAGACACCATTTTAATTTATTTTTTTCCAGTCCATCACTAATACCGTCAATATTAGAACAGCAAAAACGGTATAAGCGACACCGAACAGCCAGGGGTCGGCCTCGTAATACAAAAAATACTGCAGCCAATACTGAATAAATGACTCTGTATAGGCCTCCTGACCTGCAGGGGCACGCAGATCATTTTCCCATATCGTCAACGGACAAATCTGACCAAGGTATGACTGGGTAACGACGAAACCAATCGCTACGAGATGAATCATCCGAAACAAACGATAATAAATCCACGGCCAACCAATGAATCTGCCAAATATTATGCAGAGAAACCCGACGACGACAAACAGCACAAAGATAAAATGAACAATGAGTATGGAATCAGCCAATAACAAGTTCAGACCGCCATTGTTCATACGGATATCTCAGACCCCTACTGTTCCTTATCTGTATCCGGTGGCCGGCGGTCATCATCGAGCAAAATACGCCACGCCGGTGAATCAAGATCATCGAACTGACCGCTTCTGATAGCCCAGAAGAATGCCCAGACTGCAGCGATCAAAAGGACCAGGCTGAGCGGAATAAGAAGAAAGATAATATTCATTATGCCGGTTCCGCTGAGGACCGTGGGTGGCTCAACCCGGTTGATTCGGACATTACCACATCAACCCGCCGCGCATGATTTAAACGCAGTGCATTAGCAGTTACCAGCAAGGAACTGGCCGACATACCCAATGCGGCCATCCATGGCGCCAGCATTCCGGTTGCGGCAAGCGGTAGCGCAATAATGTTGTAGCACACGGCCCAGATCAGGTTTTGCCGCACAACGCTTATTGTCTGTCGAGCGATAGCAAAGGCATCTATCAGCGTGGTCAGATTTTCACTCATCATGACGCAATCGGCCGAATGCTGCGCCAGTGATGTGCCGCTACCCATCGCGATAGATATATTTGCACCAGCAAGTACGGGTGAATCGTTAATACCATCACCCACCATCGCAATAGTCTGGCCCGCATCCTGCAACTTGCGAACCAATAGCAGCTTGTCGGCCGGCTTCAGTTCAGCATGACAGATCTCAATACCCAGTTGCTCGGCAAACGCACGCACTGATGACTCCCGGTCACCACTCGCAATCATTGGCGTGATACCACTGCGGAACAACGCGGCCACGGTTTGCGCGGCCCCTGATCGGGCTGCTTCAGCCAGTTCGAAGCGTGCCATGATTGCTTCTTCATCACCGAGGCAGACAGTTCGTGCCGTCTGTGCAGACTCATCCAGTTGCGGCGCTGACTGCGCCGATAACCCGGCAACAAATCCCAAGGTGCCGATACGATAAAGACGGCCACCGACAAAACCTTCGAGCCCCTCACCGGGTACAGCAGTGATCTGATCCACATCCAGACTGACTCTAATTGCAGAAAATGCGGCAGCGATAGGATGCTCAGATCGTGATTCCATTGCAGCAGCGATTTGCAGTGCATGTTCTTCATCAATGGCGCCGAAAGTTTCTGTCCGCCGCAACATGACATTACGATCAGTCAATGTACCGGTTTTATCGAAAACTATATCAGTAACACGATTTAATTCTTCGAGCGCACCGGGCCGGCGAATGAGAAAACCACGGCGCGCCAGGACACTGGTTGCTACAGTCAGTGCGGCAGGTGTCGCTAGTGCCAGCGCACAAGGACAAGTTACGACGAGCAGTGCAAGAACAATTTCAAATGCCCGATCAGCATCAATTATCCACCAGATCGTGCCTACAACAATCGCTGCCAGCAAGACACCAGTGACGAACCTCGAAGCGACACGGTTTGCAATCTGCACAATTGGCGGCTTCTCTTTCTGTGCCGCCATCATCAGGTGATTAATCTGTGCCAGGGATGTAGCGGCACCGACCCGATCGACGCGAAATGTTGCTGCAATACGCTGATTGACAGCGCCGGCAACAACACGATCGCCGGCTGACTTGAGTATCGGCTGCGACTCACCGGTCAACAACGCCTCATCAACCTGTACATCATTGCCTTCAAGGTGTCCGTCAGCGGGAAATGTTTGCCCGGGATTCACCAGCACAAGATCGCTACAAACCAGTTCCATAACGCCGACTTCGCGTGGTTCACCGTCAACAAGTCGCGTTGCGACCCTTGGCAGATGGCGGGCCAATGCATCGCTCAGACCAAGAACCCGATGACGCCCGACCATTTCAAGGTGGCGCGCGATCGACAACAGAAACACAAACATTGTGGCTGAATCGAAATAAACTTCACCATGACCTATCAACGTATTCCAGACACTGGCCGCATAGGCTGCGCCAATTGCCAAGGCGACCGGAACATCCATGCCAGGGTTACGTATTTGCAGGTCATGCCATGCACCCCTGAAAAAGGGCGCTCCGGAATACAGCACGATCGGCGTCGCAACCAGCAAGCTAATAAGACGCAGAAACTTTTCGATAGCCGGATCCATACCCTGAAATGCACCGGCATAGAGTGCAACGGCATATGTTGCAACCTGCATCATGCCGAGACCGGCGACAATTAACCGCTTGAGTGACTTGCGTCGTTCGTCGGCCGCGACACGTTCAATTTCATCCTCGGTATGCGGATACGGCGTAAATCCAAGACATGCAATCTGTCCCAGTATCTGACTCAACCTGATGCGTTTGGGTTCCCACTGAATATCAGTGCGTGTCGTTACCGGGTTAACTGCAATTGATTCAACACCATCAATCGTCGCGATGCCGCGTTCAATAAGCCAGGAACAGGCTGCGCAGCGTACGCCATGCATCAACAGGTGCGCTGTTCGGGTACCGTCGGCGTTCACCACAACAAATTCTTTTTGTAATGCCGGGCGATCATAGCCGGTCCAGCGTGCTAGCTCTGAATCGGCATTTGCTGTGGAATTCTCCTTGAGATTCATTGAACCGTTCGTCACCGTTGCCGACGAATCGTCTCGGAAACGATAAAAATCCAGCAACCCTTTATCGATAATTGTTTGCGCAGCTATTTCACAAGCCTCACAGCAAATCGGTTGCTGCTTACCATCGATTACGACAGTGTGTTCACCGGGTATTGATACCGGCGCTTCACAGTGTAAACAGATGGCCTGATCCATATGCTCTACTCGACCCGACCACTCGCCCTAAGCTCAAGCGATGACGTCCCTGCACTTAAATTACCGGTCAACCGCCAGGATTCTTCTGTGTCACTTAATGATACGTAGTAACGGCCCGGCGGGCGCTCCATTCGACCCGCATACAGCCCCTCGGACCCAACCAATTCAATGCTTCGGTCCAACTCACTGAGCGTCGGGTGAACCAACTGGAGCAACAAACTGGCAGGCAATTCATCCGCTTCAGTGCGCTGCTTTAAATTGACCGTAATTAGCTGGACACCTTGATCCGCAGTGACCGCGAATGTAAGCCGGGCATTAAGGCCCAGTTGCTCGGCACGCTTGTCTCTCTGTGCAAGTTGCGCCGTCACCATCGCGATACGCCCGTAATCATCAACAACCATTGATGGTTCGCCGCCGGCCAAATAAAACGTCAACAGGCCGCCGATAACTGATGCAGCCGGTATCGACATGATGAACCACGGCCAGAACTGACGATACCAGGGTGGTTCCTGCACCTCTTCCATAACCTGACCTCGCACGTTCACTCCTGACACTTTTTTCTGGCTCTTCAACTAGGGCGATAATGGTGCAATGAAACGCGCTTCGCCTTCAGCCTGCAGCTGATCATTGTCGGCAGCTTGCACAAGCAAAACAATGTCATGACCTCCGGCCGTCAATGCAGACCGTGTGCTGCTGACTCGTGCTGCAATTGAGCGAATTTGACCGCCCTCGAGCGTCAACTCCGCCGGGTCTGTCTCAATTTTTATATCCGGCAAACCGCTGGCTGAAAAAATCATGACGTGACTGACATCAGATTTATTCAGAATCTTCAGCGTATAGACATTCTCGATCCGATCACCGGGCAGTTCCCGATACAGCGCATTACGATCCCGGATCACATCAATATGCAGCGGCGCACGTGTTGCCAGTGAGTAAATGAACAGTATGAACATGCCACCCAGCAGTCCGCTATATATCAATGTCCGCAGACGAAAGATATGTGTAGGTTTACCGTCCAACGAATTCTGTGTCGTATATCGAACCAGGCCTTTCGGGTAGCCCATCCGATCCATAACGCTGTCACAAGCGTCAACGCATGATGCGCAAGCGATGCACTCATATTGCAAGCCCTTGCGGATATCGATACCGGTCGGACAAACCTGTACGCAGATATTACAGTCAATACAGTCGCCAAGCTGTGCCTCATTTGAACTTTTGCCGCGCCGTCGACTACCCCGCGGCTCGCCACGGGCCGTATCGTAAGAAATAATAAGCGAATCATCATCGAACATCGCGCTCTGAAAGCGCGCATAAGGACACATGTATTTACAAACCTGCTCACGCAGATAGCCAGCATTGCCGTATGTCGCAATGCTGTAGAAAACAATCCAGAAGGTTTCCCAGCTACCCAGTTCAATTGCAATAAGACGCGCGCCAAGACTCTGAATTGGCGTGAAATAACCGAGGAAGGTAAAGCCGGTCCAAAATGCAAACAAAACCCACAGGACCTGCCTGGTACCCTTGCGCAGAATTTTATTTTTATTCCACGCCGAATTTTCGAGTTTCTTGCGGCGAGAATATTTTCCTTCTGCGAGTCGTTCGAGCAAGACGAAAGCCTTGGTCCACACAGTCTGCGGACACGCATAACCGCACCAAACCCGGCCGGCCACAGCTGTCGCCAGGAACAACAACAAGGCTGCCATGATCATCAACCATGACAGGTAAAAGAAATCCTGCGGCCATAGTGTGATGCCGAATATGTAAAATTTTCTTGCCGGCAGGTCAAACAGAACTGCCTGTCGGCCATGCCACATGATCCATGGAGTGAAGTAGTACACACCGAGCAGCATAAGCGCTGACAATGAACGCAACCCCTCAAATACGCCACGGATCTCACGTGCGTGGATCTTTTCTTGTTTGGCGTACAGGTACTCGGTTCTGGGGCCGCTATCGCTCATAAACTTATTACTTACCGTATTTGTCGCGCCGGTACCTGCCGTCTTGTTTGCGTGGACGCTGCAGGAACATGGTTGTTCCGCTGGACAGCAGCGCAATAAACCAAAAAAAGAAAAAGCCCATGCCGTACCCGGTTAATACGGAAATTTCCCGTTCCGGCATCATCGCGACGCCGAGCAATTCCGGGTCAATAAAACTAAAGCAAATCATGCTGGCAAAAGCCGCCGCGCCAAAGGAAGACCACATGATGTTAGCGAAGCGCTGCACCTGCTGATTCCAGCTTTTCTGGCCCGGTGGCTCAGGCAACGGCGGTTTAAATTCACCCTGCTGCTCGACATCATTCATTGACTCATTCTCCCGCTGAACCTGCCTCATTCAGGCTAAGAACGAATGCCACAACAGTCCGGATTCGATCTGCATTCAGAATGTTGCTTTGTGCCGGCATCTGGCTCATCCGCCCGTTCAGAATCACGCTGCGAATATCAGCCTTAGCTGCGCCATGTAGCCAGACATCATCCGTAAGGTTTGCAGCGCCGAGTGCCGCCATACCGGTTCCGGTCGGGCCGTGACAGCCAATACACATCATCATGTATTTCTCACGACCTCTGTTGACGGCATCGGCATCCGTGCTACGACCCGACAGACTCATGACAAAAGCAACCACATCATCCAGACCCTGCTCGCCAAGCGCTGCGCCCAGCGCTGGCATTACGCCATTGCGACCGTTGGTAATCGTTGCCTCAATAGTTTCCGGCTCACCACCATACAACCAAGTGCCTGCGGTCAGGTTCGGAAAACCCTTCGCACCGCGCGCATCCGAACCATGGCACGTTGCACAATGATTCATATAGATATTACGCCCGAGCTGCACAGCTTCAGGATTGGCGGCCAACTCGCCGAGCGGTATATCAGCAAATACGGCAAACACATCACCATAGCGCTGATCAGCTTGCGCGACTTCTTCTTCATACTGTTTGACCTGGCTCCAGCCAAGCGTACCTGACAGGTTGCCGGCGCCCGGATAGATCACCAGGTAAATGACCATGAATACTCCGGTCAACCAGAACAAATATAACCACCAGCTGGGCAATGGATTATTGCCTTCAACGAGATTACCGTCCCAAACATGACCGGTCGTGTTGGATTCATCATCCCCATCGACGCGCATCTTGGTGGTCCACGTCAGGATGGCCAGACAACCGCCCGCGGTTAAGACCGCCAAAAATATAACGTATATGCTCCAGCCCTGACTCATTGCTCGCACACTCCATCAATAGTCTTCACGCTAACGATCCTCTGACCCGCTATCCGGGATCTGCGTTTCATCTTCCAGCGGCAGCTGTGCCGCTTCATCAAAATCACTCTTGCGCCGGCCGCTCCACGCCCAGACACAAATGCCAATGAACAGCACAAACATCACCAGCGTGAAAACACCTCGCCAATCACCTGCATCCATATTCCGTCTCCCGCCTGCGCTATCTCAGGCCTGTACCCAAACCCTGCAGGTAAGCAATCAATGCATCCATCTCGGTCTTGCCGTCAACGGCCGAGGCAGCGCCATCAATATCTTCATCCGTGTATGGCACACCGAGCATCCGCAGACGTTGCAGCTTGATCGGTGTCAGCTCGGCATCCAGACTATTTTCAGCCAGCCATGGAAATGCCGGCATATTTGATTCCGGCACCAGGTCACGCGGATTGAGCAAATGCATTCGCTGCCATTCGTCCGAGTACCGCCCGCCAACCCGTGCAAGATCCGGCCCGGTTCGTTTGGAACCAAACTGGAACGGCCGGTCATATACCGACTCACCGGCCAGTGAGTAATGTCCATAGCGCTCAGTTTCAGCACGGAACGGACGGATCATCTGCGAATGACACGCATAGCAGCCCTCACGAACATAGATATCGCGACCTTCCAACTCCAATGCTGCATACGGCATGGTCCCTTCAGCCGGTTCAACTGCCTCGCTCGACATCATCAACGGTATAATTTCAGCCAAACCACCGATACTGACGACCAGGGCAATCAGGATGCCAAGCAGGCCGGTATTTTTTTCAATCGTGTCATGATTCATAGCGCTATCCTCAAGCCGGCTCAACAACAGGCTGCACGGCATTGCGCTCACCGGCACTGACTGTTTTAGCTACGTTGTAAGCCATGATGAACATACCGAACAGGAACAATGCCCCACCCGCCAGACGCACGTAGTAATACGGATAGGTCGCATTCAGGCTTTCGATGAATGCATACGTTAATGTGCCGTCATCATTTACTGCGCGCCACATTAGTCCCTGCATGACACCGGCGACCCATAACGATGCGATGTACAGCACCACGCCGATCGTTGAACACCAGAAATGCAGTTCAATCAGTTGAGTGCTATGCATGCCATCACGGCCGAAAACACGCGGGATCAGTGCGTACATCGAACCGATCGTGATCATCGCAACCCAGCCGAGCGCACCGGAATGCACATGGCCAATGGTCCAGTCCGTGTAATGCGACAGAGCATTAACTGTTTTTATCGACATCATCGGGCCTTCGAATGTCGACATACCATAGAATGACAATGACACGATCAGAAACTTCAAAATCGGGTCGGTACGTAATTTATGCCAGGCACCCGACAACGTCATGATGCCGTTGATCATTCCGCCCCACGACGGCGCCAGTAACATCAGGGAAAACACCACCCCAAGTGATTGCGCCCAATCCGGCAGTGTCGTGTAGTGCAAATGGTGCGGGCCCGCCCACATATATATAGCGATCAATGCCCAGAAATGTATGACTGATAATCGGTAGGAATACACCGGCCGCTCAGCCTGTTTCGGTATGAAGTAATACATCATGCCTAAAAAGCCGGTTGTCAGGAAAAAGCCAACTGCATTGTGCCCGTACCACCATTGCACCATCGCATCGACGACACCGGCATAAATCGGATAGGACAGCGTCGCATTAACCGGGATTGCCAACGAATTGACCACATGCAAAATGGCGACAGTCACGACAAAGGAGGCAAAAAACCAGTTTGCAACATAGATATGTTTGACTTTGCGTGTCGCAATTGTGCCGAAAAATACCACCCCGTAGGCGACCCAGACGATAGTGATCAGCACGTCTATCGGCCAGATCAATTCTGCGTACTCCTTGCCCTGCGTCAACCCAAGCGGCAGCGTGATAGCCGCCAGCACGATGACGGTCTGCCAACCCCAGAAGGTGAACGATGCCAGCCACGGTGCAAACAGACGCACATGACAAGTGCGTTGCACGATGTAATACGATGTGCCGAATAATGCACTGCCGCCGAAAGCAAAAATCACGGCATTCGTATGCAGCGGCCGCAGACGTCCGAAACTGAGCCACGGAACATCAAAATTTAATGCTGGCCAGATCAGCTGTGCGGCAATCAGAACGCCAACCAGCATCCCGACAATACCCCAGACGACAGTCATGATCGAAAATTGGCGAACTACCGTATCGTAATAGTGCTGTGATTTATTCATCGTATCTCCGGTCATGGTTCGATCACACCGACCCCGCAGCCAGAGGTCATCGATCGATCAACAACTACCATGAATCCAAAAAAATACTGCTCCCCAATGGCAACAGCATCAATTGGTCTAGTTATATCTTTTAGATCAATAGCTTAGATCAAGCAAAGTACCGTCGTTGAAAGACAGCGTGTGGCCCGACCCCAACCCCAACAGGGATTTTCCAGCCAGTATGGAATGTAAAAATCCGCACTGGCACAGGGCCGTCGGTCAATTGTCTACCTGCCACAGACAACTTTCTCGTCGGTATAAGTAAGGATAACACCATGTGGCACACCGGTCGCGGCTGACAGGTCGGTACGTATCACGATTGACAGGATTTTGCCGCAAGCAGATTTTTTCTGCCGGCCTGCTCACCGCCAATGCAAGGGCTCACCGTGGTAAACGATACTTGCGCGGTCGAAACCTCGGCTGGTCACTATTCGGCCTGGCGATTGCCGTAATACCAACCTTGTGACGCGGGAATTGCTGCGCATCGATTGTGTCGAGGTAACCATGCCATACGCCGTGCCCGACGGCAGGCAGGAAAATAACCAGCCCAATTCCAGCCGTGGCGATGCCGATGACGAAGCCTAATATGATCAAGCCGATCCAGACGAGCATTGCGCTCTTATTGCACCAGACCGATCTAATCGATGTCAGGATCGCCGTAATCGCATCGACGTTCCGGTGCATAATCATCGGCAAAGCAAAAATACTCGCAGAAAAGGTGATCGCAAGAAATAGCGCAACAACCAGCAAGCCGATAACGATATAGACAGTCATCTCACCGAAGTTCGGATTGATGTTATCGGGCAAAAATATGCTGGCTACCGACGCAGCACGCGCCCAGAGCAGAAAAATTACGAGCAGCACGAGAGCAAACACCATTACGGTGCCCAGATAGTTGCGAAATGCAGCGCGCAGGGACAGCCGCATCGATACCGGCTCGTCTCGCTCAAGCTGCGCACTGATGGCGTAGATGCCAATACACGTCAGTGGTGCAATAAACACAAATCCGCACAGCATTGGGAACATGATCCACGCCCTGCCGTAATTCCACGCCATGACGGTTACAAACATGATCAATGCTGCCATAAACAGGCCATAAGTCAGGCTTTGCCGCCGTGCCTTACGCAAATCGGCAAACCCTTCGCTAAGCCAGTACCAAGGTGCGGACCATGGGACATGGCGACACGGCGCGACGAACGGCATCTGTTCCTGGCTGACAGGACTCTCAAATTTATCAGCCATCGTGCCAAACCCCCGTTTAGTATATTGCAGCGATTATCCGGTGTTTTTACCGGCAACGCGATACGGAATTGGCGCAATGATGTTCCGAGAACTACTACTTAGCTAAGGCCCATCGCTGCCCTGACGGCCGCCAGATCCCATTGATTGGTCACTTTTATATTGTCATAGCCCGAGTGCAGCAAACGAATGCGATAGCCAAGCTCCCGGGCTGTATCCGAAGTCGTATCCCCCGACATGCCAAGTTGTTTCTGCGCTTTCAGAATATGGTCAAAAACATCTCCACGGTAAATAGTCGGATCACAGTTATAAACCAGATTCGATCGCGGCAACACGCGCCCGACGAACTCTCCGTCAACCTCAAATACAGTTCTTGTATCGGCGACACAGGCCTGTACCGCATCACTGTCGGACATCGCGGACAAACAGATGTGGATAAATTTTGCTGACGTATTCGGAGAAACGCTATTGTGCAGAATAACGATATCCTCGGCACCCATTTCATCCTCAGCGAGTAACTCAGCAGCATTCTGTACTGATACCTGGCGTGTCTCGCCACCGACCGCAACCGTTACCTGCGAATAAAGATCGTATTTTTTGAGGGCATCCGTAGTTTGATCTATCAGTTGTGGATTAACGACGATGATGACCTTGTCGACCTCAGCGATCCTGACATAGGTCTGCACGCTATGAACAAAAAGCGGCCTTCCTCCAATTTCACTGAACTGCTTGGGAAAACTGCCAGATCCAAACCTGGTGCCGCTTCCCGCCGCTAATATCAACGCCGTAATCATTTACCAGCTACTTTTCCTGCCACCAACCTATTGCGCAAAAACCAGTCGATAGTTTCCGCCAGACCTTCACCAAGATCATACTTCGGCCGATATCCCAGTTTCGCTTCTGCATGTTTCATGCACGCCTGCATGCGTAACAGGGTTCCCGCTCCAGGAACACGATAGTGGCCATCAAGGTCAACACCAGAAATTTTTGCAGCAAGCACCAGTAACTCACGCAAGGACGTCTGTTTACCACTACCGGCATTGAAAATTGTAATCCCCGGCAGGTCTGCTGTTACCACTGCCGAACAAAGCCTGATGACATCATCGATATAAACAAAATCTCGTATAAAATCCGGTCTCCCGGGAAGATTAAGCTCCGTGTTGCCCAGCAGCGATGACAAGATCATGCCAACATAACCAGAATCCAGTTCTTGAGCAGGTCCATACACAGAGAAAGGTCGAACGATCACAATTTGAATATTTGCCTGTG
>Ga0233411_10000525_pt1 | contig 11694 bp, 6 predicted proteins | sample Na_anoxic_2_MG_FD_179799 | JGI IMG/M metagenome (GOLD analysis project Ga0233411, IMG submission 179799) | Seawater microbial communities from Saanich Inlet, British Columbia, Canada - Na_anoxic_2_MG | ecosystem: Environmental > Aquatic > Marine > Inlet | place: Canada: British Columbia...
CTTTAGAAGCAGCATCTCTAGCATCTTGTAAACTCTGAGACCTAGCAGCCATAATGTCTAGCATCTGAGTGGTAGCATCAGCCTTAGCTTGTTGATTCATAGCGAATAACTTAGCAAAGAATCCTACTAAGATAGGTGCTAGGCTAGTAAGCAAACTAATCAAGAGATTTAGTCCAACGCTCAATGCGTGTCATCATAGCATTACAGAAGTATTTAAACTTGTTTAGTATCGTTAGTTTGATGTAGCGCCCCTTGCTGTCTCTTACTTTTTGATTAGTCCTTGCCATTACCTACCCTCAATACTTGCCAAATTTGGTCTATCTTCTTAGACTGTTCAGTAATCATAGCCTTAATCTCACTTGCTTCAGTCTTGTAGTCTGATTTAAGTACATAGTCTCTAGGCATGTTAGATTGACAAGTATTCATCGTATGCTCTAACTCTTTAATATCAGTCATAATATTCTTGATAACAAAGATAGTCCCTGTTGTTACCATTCCTACCAGTGTCAAGATTATGTCTGAATATTCCATAGTTCCTTCAAGTTTGGTTAATGAGTGCGGGGCATTTCACCCCTACTTGTTTTTATCTATCTGTTCTTACTCAGCTGGATTCATTTCTGCTTCTTGAGCAGCTAACATAGCTTCATAAGCTGCTATTACTTCTGGTGTGTGTACCGCATTGCAGATAGCAATGGTTTCAGCAGGTTCACCTGTTGTGTCATCACCTGGTGCGATTACGTGTCTGTGGAAGTTCTTACCACCAACCATTACACCGTTATCTTCTACCCAAGTAGCTTCACGACACTGTACCATCTTGTGTTCACCAACTACTTCTACTTTATCTGTCTTACTAATTTTAACTAAAGCCATCTTATATCTCCTTAAACGTGTTGAGCTGAGTAGCCTCTATGTTTCCACCCAGTTTTTATTGAAGTGTGTAGGTTAGCTTTATCTAACCCATACCTGCGACAGAAGTCTGCCATATTCTTGTACTACATACTTTCCGTATCTATCACCTGATATGTCTTTGGTTCGCCTCCCTCGTGTTACTACTGTTTTTGTTAGAGCCATTATGGTTCTCCTATGTTGTTGTTAAATGTCCATTCCTAAATCCATTAGGAATAATTAAGCCACTTGATAATGACCAAAGAAAGTAATTAGGTCTTGGTTAGTTCCACTTGTTTGTAAATCAGTATGGTACAAATTGGTTCTACCTTTTTGTGGGTTTGTACTACTGGCAGCCGTCAGAATATCAGCAGTATCTCCTCCATAACGCATAAACATACTAACAGGGTGGAGGTCTGACCAACTTTCAGCCTGTGAAACTGAAAGAGCATATCTTGGTGTTCCTCCACCCGAAGATGATTCTGCTGAAAACGGAAATCCTTTGATTAGTAAACTACCACTACCAGCAGATGACATACCATCGTGTCTAATACCACCAGAGATAAATACTTGTTTTCCTATTTTTACATAAGTTCCAAACACAACATTATCATAAGTAACTCCAGATGGGTCAGTCGTAGAGCATCCGTATTCTGGAGTCCAAGTACCCTCCTCATAGTCATCTAAGACCTCAGAAGTCATATTTGCATTATTAGCATCTGCAGAGAAGTCAATACCTTTGCCAGATGTTCCTATTACTAGGTTGCCAGTTTTTACATTTACGTTACCAGAGGAGTCTATACGCATACGTTCTGATCCAGCATTTGTATGGAACATAAGATTGCGAGAGCCATCGTAACTGATACCCCCATCAAAAGCATCTGAATTATTAGCGTTATCTCTTGAAAATGCGTACCAGCCTAAGCCTGTACCAACATAGTTAGCAATACCACCTGCTGTACCGTTGCCCACTACGAGGTTATTAGCATTAGCGTGGTTATTTGAAGGCGAATTATTACCAATACCTACATTCTCACTAGCATCAATAGTAATAGCTGTACTCGTAGCGTTATCATCAATACCTGTTGAGGTGAAGTCATCACAAGTAACACTACCAGTAACATCAACACCAGTAGAGGTTGTGGCTAGTTTCTCGTTATCGTTGTGATATAAAGTAACGGCTCCATCAATTCTACATTTCAAATAAACTTCGGTATTACCATTTCTTGATAAAAATATGTCGTTGTCTGCTTTTATGTATAAAGAACCTGTGCCTGCGTCTTGGATATAACTGTTAGCACCATCGTGATATATCTGTAAATCATCACCAGCACCAAACTTAGCCTTGACGTTATCACCTAGTGATACATCGCCAGTCATAGTACCACCAGCTAGAGGTAATACACTAGCCTCTTTAGCTAATGGAATACCACCAGCTGTTGAACCATCGTGTACTACGACAGTATCCTTAGTTGTATCTACAGTAACTTCTCTTACTGCTCCTGTAAATGTACTATGTTCTGAGGTAGTACCGCCTCTAAGTTGAACTTGAGTTGCCATAATTCTATCCTTTCTTTAATTTATCTACCGTTTCACTGATTGAACCATTATCTCGTTCTTGTATTCCTAAGATAATCTCTTCCAGCTTCTTAACCCGTAAACGTAACTTCTTAAATTCTGCGTTTACCCTGTACTCGTATTCTAATACGCTCTTTGAGTTTTCAGACTTCACCGTCCTTATAATGAACCATAATCAGTAGAGCTAGACAATGAGTCTGCTACTGAGCCATAATTAAATATACCATCAATCACACCTGTATTAATATTAGATGCAACTAGGTTGATGTTAGCAATGTTAGTAGCACAAGTATCCATATCAGCTGTACTTCCAGCTACTGCGGTTACGTTAGTCGATACCCCAGCCACTGTAGTGATGTTAGTATTATTACCAGCTACTGTGTTAATGTTAGCTGTATTACCTGCTGTTGTGGTTACATCTGATGCAATACCTGCCACTGTATTAACATTAGCAATATTATTACCTACGTTATCTACATTAGTAATGGCAGTAGCTACAGTATCAATCTCTGAGACAGCTTCATTTAAATCATCTGCTGCTGTTTCAATCTCACTGATAGCTTCGTTTAAATCATCTGCCACCTTAATGACATCTGCAATGTTAGTAGCTACTGTAGATACATCTGCAATGTTAGTAGATACAATACCAATGTCTGTAGCATCGGCTGCCACTGCTGTGACATCTGCTGAGATACCAGCGACTGTGGTTACATTAGAGCTTACGCCTGCAACGGTAGTTACATTAGCATCAATACCTGCTACTGTGTTAATGTTAGTCGCATTACTCACTACTGCATTAATATTAGAAGCGTTAGATACCGCTGAGTTAATATTGGTAGTGTTGTCTGCTACAGTTGTTACATCACTAGAGATACCTGCAACAGTATCCATATCATCAATGATTGCTGTTACAGCTAGAGTATTCATATCAGACACCGCATCTGCTGTACCTAGTCTACCAATCTCTGTAGCTTTAGCTGCTACTGTACCAATATCAGTGGAGTCTGCAGCCACCGAGGCTACATCTGAGCTTATACCTGCCACTGTGGTTACGTTAGAACTAATGCCAGCTACTGTTGTAGTGTTAGCCGAGATACCTGCGACTGTGGTTATGCTTGCATTAATGCCAGCTACTGTGTCCACATTGGCCTTGTTTAAAGCTACATTGTTTACATTAGTAATATCAGTAGCCACTGTGTTTATTTTATCTAAATCGTTTGATATAGTTAGAATTGCTGAATCAAAATATGAGCCGTAAGTAGGCATATCAGCCAACATAGGACCAAGGATGTTATTACGAATCCACTCATAATCCTCAAGCCCAGTGATAAATCTAAGGACATCTATTGTGTCACTTATGTCAATATCACCATCGTTGTCAATATCACCACGCTGATAGCCATCAACAGTAGAGGTTATTAAATCATATAGAACTTGGTCAACAGGTGCGGTAGCTACAATAATAGCCAGCATTTCATCTTTAACAGCTGTTAAAGCAGCATCCGTGTAACCAGAACTGAACCCTCTATCTATATCATCACCTAGAATAGTAATCCTAGCATCGTTGTCTGCGACTGTAGTTACGTTGGCTGAAATACCAGCTGTTGTAGTTACATTAGCACTGATTCCAGCTACTGTTTGAATAGCATCAGTTGCATCAGTACCATCTTCAATATCTGCTAGAGTTGCAATATCTGCTGTAATGTTAGCTAATGATTGTGTGTCTGCAATAGTAGGGCCAGCTTCTGGATCACCTGTAGTTGCATTGAAACCTAGAACCGTACCAGCACGTGTTGCTTTGGCAGGAAGTGTTAAATCACCATATTCATCAAACTGATCTACTTTAAGTGTGTTGTTATTAACCTGATCCTCATTTTGTTGAGACATCATGGTTAGCTTGTCTAGGTCATCGTTCAATGTTGTCGCTAGTAAATCACCGTTCACTTGGTAATCTGAAGTTCTAGCAATAGGCACGTCTCTATAAACCGTAACAATATCACCTGTCGTAGCACCTGTGACTAGAGTAACTATGCCGCCATTGTCTGTGCCTGCACCTGAAACTGTGTAATCAGTAGTTAATGTTTTAAGTGTTGATCCAATATATACTTTTAAATCCGCATCTACAAAGATAGGAAAGGCATACGTAAAGTCTGTCTGACCACTTGTCGCTGTATATTGGTTTCTTGGTGTTAAGTCACCAACTATTAAATCTGCCATATCTTAATATCCCTGTAGTAATTCTTCTAGTGGCTTGCCTGTCTTTGCTTCCACTTTTAATTGTTTTTGGTAATCCCATTCAGCAGCCAATGCTTCGTTCTCATCTAGTAGTGTTGCCTTTGCGCCATCTCTAAACGCATTTACGATAGTAGTAATAAGCATTGATCTACCACCATCTGGGCCTTCACTAGCATCTTGATACATATCACTAGCCATCATGCCTTGTAAATACTTATGTAAGTTCAAGTCTTTGGTCTTGCCAGTCTTGAGGTTAGTATAAGGCATTTTCAGCTCTTTACCTGCTAAAACAACATATCTATCATATTCGTCTGCGTTAAGCTCAATAGAGAAGTTACCAGTGCCAATACTTCTTCTAGGCATGGTTACGTTTATTTCATTCTCTACGATTTGGTCATCTACATAATCAAACTTACGTGTAGATGAATAGATAGGTGATACAAAGTCTAAGCCTAGACCACCCTGTAATACAATAGGCTCACCATATAGGTTACGTCTAGGTGGTAATGAATCAGATAGTCCAGGTGTTCTTGAGATAATCAAGTCCATAGCTGAATAAGTAGCTCTCATCATAGGGTCAAACTCTCTCTCGATACCTGCCACTAATGATGTCATTGGTGTAAATGATGCTGCTTGTCTTTGGAAGAATCTCTCAGCATAGCGATCTGGGTCTGATAATACATTCATCGCATCGGATAAACCTCTAAGATATGTTCTAGAAGTTAAGTTCTTAGCTAATGCAATTGTGGACATTGTGGCTATATCTAAAGCATCTTGATCGTCTTCAGCATATTTAATAACTTCTGTTAAGTCTGCTGATAAACCAAGGAACATGCCCAATGGATCAAGTCTATTAAATGAATAATACTTATCGCCCACCTTCATTGAATAAGGCTGCCATCCTTGTCTGCGTAAAGCATCTCTCTGTGCTTTATTCTTAGGGCCACCACCAGTGATAACACCGTCTGCTGCCATAGTAGCGCCATAACCTAATACTAACGAACCTAAGCTCATCTTAGATAAGGCCATGTCACGTCTTGCACCACCTGCTTTCATATCTGCTTGGAATGACTTAGCAAAAGGTGCGAAAGGTGAACGTACGCCCACAAACTTAACAATGTTTACTGGTGTTCTAACAAATGGAAGGATCAGTTTAAGAGCAGGATGAGAGTTAGCTAATTGCTGTACCTTCTGTCCTGACTCGCCCAATGGGTTTGTAAATGTCTGTACTCGTGCAACATCTGATGCTGCCAAGTGAATCTCTTCTGTAGGATTATTAACGATCTCTACAATGCGCTTACCTAGGTCTTCGCCTTCTAAGCCTTCGCTTGTTGCCTTTCTGTAAGCTAGAGCATTCAATTCCATTCGGTAGCCAATAGACTTGAAGAACTCATCTTCAGCACCAAGGAATCTACCTGGCATTCTAATCATGTTTCCTAGTAGATCAACACCCTTAGATAAATAACCCTCAGTGTTGATGCCCACGTTCTGAGCTGTGATAGCTCTATACTTACGAGCCTCTAATTTCATTGCAGGATCTGAAGGCTCACCAGTCTTTAGAGTCTTCCAAAACATTCTTAGACCATCACGAGTACCTTGCATCAATCCAAATACCTGGCCTACTGCCTCTTGGATCTCTACACCTTTCTCTGATCTTAGAATCTTAGAGAAGCCAGATGCTAACATACGCTCTGGGATAGACCATGTGGCCACCATAGCATTAGATGTTACGTTCACCATGTGAGTAGCTGGACTAGATAATAGACCATTGATCCAGTATTCAAGGATAAAGTCACCTGTAGTGGCTGAATTTGCCTCTTTAGCACGTTTAGTTACTTCAGCTAAGTCATCGCCAGCCTCTTCAATATACTCTGCTAATTTGTACAATGTGTCATCACCACCAGAGCGCTCAAATGTCTCTTGTAGTTGTGATCTAAATACTGCTGTCTTATCACCAGTCTGCATACCTGCTTGTACTGGAATTCTAAATGCGTTTAGTGAACGTCCAGCCTCTGCTGACATTCCTGCTACTGATTGTTGAATAGCAACGTGTGTTGATACCGACTGTCTGAATGCTAGTTTCTCTGCTGTAGTGGCTTCGCCATCTAATACATTCTTAGCTAATTTCTGTAGTCTTGATGCTGAATCAGTTAAAGCAATTCTAGCGCCTGTTACTCTAGCAGGTGTCACACCATCACCAAGCTTAAAGCCTAGGATGTCTTCCAACTCTACTTTCTGAGCATCAACAACTGTTTGATCTTGTGATACAACACCACCACGAGCTTTAATAAACTGATCTTCCTGTGCGCCTATGTTGTCAATGACAGCTAAGACTTCATCAGGCTCTTTAATATTATCAAAATTAATGTTACGTGCGCCTGGAGTAGCAGCTGAAGGAAGCCCCATCTCAATATCTTTTTGCGCAGTGATTGCTTCGGCTTGTGCGACTTCATCAATAGGTTGTATGGTTGGAGTTTCTATAGGTGCTTCTACAGGTGTAACTTCTGTAGGTGTTACCGCTACAGGTTCTGTAACCGCTACAGGCTTTACTTCTGGAGTGGCTGTCTTTAATGCGGCCTCTTGTGCTTCAGTCTTTAATTGACCAGTAGCACCAGCTTCTACAATATCTTCAGTTCTCTTAGCGCCTGCTTTTATGTATGCCTTGCTTATTTCTGCTAGAGGAGTACCCATTACCAAATCCTTTTGATTAATTGGTTTGAGTGTCCTGCAAGGGTCAAACGGCTTTCTTTTATTTTAACTAAAGTAAGCGCGCCTGTGTAGTCTTTTATTAACATTATTTATTTACCTTTGTTTCCATTACTGTGTGCCTTCTTCCAAATGTCGTCTAACTGACCTAACCCTAATGATTCATTACCTTTTTTTGCTTTATATTTAAAGGTACCACCCAACTCCGTCTCTTCTAGCCAATCAAATTTTCTAAAGAAATCATCGTTTGTTACTTTGTAAATAACTATGTCTTGAGATGTTGTATCGGCAAATTTTTTCATTGCTTCCATAAACTTTGTTCCCAATCCTTTGTTCTTGCCTGAGACTGCTATGTTTGGCAAAAATATTACATCGTTTCCACCTATGTCTTTTTCAACACTTATATGAAAATACACATCGTTTCCATCTACAGATATTCTACTTCCACGGTCTCCAATACTATTAGCAATGCCTTCAGGCACTTCAACATTTCCTGAGTATTCTCCACCAAGGTCTTTGGCAATAGAACTTCTAATAGCGTGCTTTTGGGTACTCTGCCTTTTAAACACTTTTGTAACAAACTCATTACTATCGCTATACTCCAAAGCCTCTTTTTCTAGCTCTTGCATAACGTCTAGTGTTTTGTCAGGCTTGGCCTCTGGTTCGTTGTTTACTTTGCTTTTTTTTGGCTCATTAGAGATGATATTGGTGTCTTCCACATCAAAGATATTAAGCTCTCCCTTGCGTCTATTGCCTTTGATACCATGCTTTAATAATAACTTTTGAGCGCCTTCAGTGCCAAGCTCTGCTTTAAGAGTAGGATAAACATCAATGCCACCATCTTCTAGGTCTAACGGGAAGTCAACTTCCTTTTCAATATTTTTAAATGCTTTAGTGACAAAGTCTGATTGGCCACCATCACCCCAGTTAATAGACTTTTCTATAATGTCACCTGGTACTTCGATTTTTACTAATGTCTCACCTGGCCATTTATTAGCATCACCTTCATCTAGGAATACATAGTTACCTTTGTCTAATGTGGCATTGCGTTGTTTAGTAGGATCTAGTTTATCATAACCGCCTGTAGTTGAACTACGGTAAACAGTTATAGGGTTTTCTCCTACATTGCTATCTACTTTTCCATAACCAGGGCCATATAAATAGCTCTTGCTCTTAGTAGTAATAACATCTTCTCTTTGTACGTCACCCCAGCTACTTGTCTTTGCAGACGTTGTATAAGGTGCTTGCTCTACTCTTTCTGTAGCGCTCATCATTCTTCTGGCTTGAGCATTTCTAGCTTGCCACTCACCCTGAAGTTGCTCGTATATCTGATGTCTTCTTTTCTTTTTCTCTAATTGAGTTCCGCTGCTAAAATAAGACTTCTCAACCTTCTGAATCAGGCTTTCAATCTTACGATATTCCTGTGCATCTTTCACATTCTCGTTTAGCTTTCTTTCAATAGCTTTAACTTTATCTTTTTGCTTCATGCCATCAACAGACTTGATCATGTTAATCATGTCGTAATTACGCTCAATGTCTCTAGACTCAATAGCAATATCAATCAGATCATCTACTTCATCCTGCATCTTGTCTCTATAGAATGCGCCCACGTTCTTTAAATATTCGTTGTGTTCTTCTTTCTTATAAGGCTTAGGTCTTGGTCCAAACTTCTTGGTTATCTCATCACTGTGTGTGTACCAAAGATCTGTATTGTAGAAGTGTCTAGCTATACCTGTAACACTATCTCTCTTTGAAAGCTCATCCCAGTAATCAACCTGCTTTAGTTTATTGGCATAAGAGTATGCCTTCATGTCTTCTTTGTATTGCTCTTTGTTTTTAGCGAATACTTCCTTATCTTTCCATAAAGACTGTTTTAATCTTCTTATCCACTGCTCACTAGCAGAACCACCGTTCATCCAGTTTTCTTTGTCTTGAATTGCGTGCTGAATCTCGTGAACCAATGAAGATAGGCTACTGTCTGTAAGTCCTTTCACTGGATCAACATATATTTGAATTTGCTGACTGATGGAGTTATATGAAGCGCCCTCACCAAGTCGACTCATTGACTCACCTTGGGTGTTAGTCAGGCCATCAAGTACCTGTAAGTCCATATCTCTAAGATAAGGGTATTGTTTGTAAAGCTGTTCGTGATCTAAAACCTCACCTAGTTTAGTATCGTATAAGCGCTCGCCTGAGCCAACATTAGTTGTTCTTATGATGTCATCTAAGCCGTCAGCACGATCATCAAGATACTTATCTAGCTCAACCTTTTCAAATCGCATAACCTCATTATTAGCATCAAGGTTATTAATGGCTGCCGCTGAATCGTCAATCTCAAATGCGTAGTTTCCATCTGGTAATTTATGCCATCCAGTCTTTTCCCAAACTTTACTTTCTAGATATGGAGACCACCTTTCACCTTCAAGCATAGCCTTAGCCTGCTCTAAACCTTCAGGTGGTTGTACTGCTGATCCACCAGCAAATATATCCTTCTGTGGCAGATCAATACCAAACTTCTTCATCACACCAGGCACTAGGTTAGGATCTGAATCCTGTAATAAGTCCTTAGCATTGTTCTTGGCCCATCTCAATCCACCGATCAAGGTAGGAATAGCGAAACCAATACCTGCACCTTCTAATACTTGTTTACCTCTAGCTTGTAGTCTCTCTAAAGCATCAGCATCTTCGCCCACCTTAGAATCAAGGAACTGAGTTAGCGCATTATCCATGTCTAGCTCTCTTAGTAGAGTAGCCACGTTACCGCCAGTAGGATCAAATGTAGCATCTGCTAATCCACCAGCCATCATTTGTTTGAATATAGTTGCGCCTTTACCAATACCACCTGCTGCGCCAAATATTGACATGAACTGTGATAGACCTCTAACAACGCCTTCTGTAGTAGAGTCTGGGTTTGATTCAAGTATCTGTGGAATCTTTAACCAGTCTTCTTCTTTGAAGTCACCACCAAGAGCATTAACAACATCACGAGATAGATCAACCATCCCTTGTGGTGCGTCATGTAATGCGCCTTCAGTCATACCACGTAAGATAGGATTCTCTTCACCTGCGCCTTTAACAAACGGTGCAGCAAATGGCCACGCTATCTTTTGTGCTTCAGCAGGTAGCATATCCCATGCGTCTTGTAATAGAGGCTTATCTACTTCAGGTTGAATAGGCTCTTGTACAACAGGCTCTTGAGCATCTAAAGCATAGATCTGGTCAAAAGCATTAACCTCTGGCTCACGAACAGTCTTGCCCATGATTGAAGATGGTAACTCTTCTTGCTCATCCACCTCTTCAACTACTTGCTGTGCTTTGTAGTCATTGAAGTATTTCATAGCAGGTGAAGTCTGAATAGCTCTATCTTCCAGTCTATCCTTGAATCCACCCATCATATCATCTGATACATCGCCTTTTGGTTTGTCGTTTAAATAGATTGTTGCTTCTAGCATTACTTTCTACCTTCCCTTAACTTATAGGCTTTCATGTACTCATCGATCGCCTCGAATTGCTCTAGGTATTCAGCCTTTGTAATCTGTTTAGACTCTAGCAAGATAGCCAACATATCCTTAGATACATCAGGCTCTGGTGCGTCTGCGGAGCCTGACCAGTTGCTACTCCAGCTTACTTTAGGCTTGGCAGATTCAGACGTACGCTTGTACTTAGACTTAATAGCATCCACTTCATCAAGGAAGTTCTGATCTGGACGTAATGTCTTTTTCAGTTCGTAGATCTCTCTGATTGCTCTATTGATATTCTTAGACTCGTTAGGCAAGAATGCAGCTAATGGACCAGTAGTTCTAAACTCAGTCTTAACCTCGTTAATAGCCATCTGATAGTCTTCATCCTTAGTAACATCTTTCAGTCCACCATCTCTTAGAGTAGCAAGCATTTGTTTCTGTGTTGCTGGTGTAATCTGATTGTTATCTACTGCTTGTCTGATCTGATCATAAACTGCAAACTGATCTGCTGTTGGATCAAATAACGTATCCCATAATCCAGATACGATATTATCATCTTCACTGTATAAGCCACCACTTTGCACCATCTTCAATAATGAATCATGTTGCTTAGTAGTAATCTTGTCTTCTTCTAACCATGACTGGAGGTTTGCCTTATCAATATTCTCAGGATCATCTGCAATCTGACCTTGGATATTAGAATAGAAGAACTCTTGGCCTTCTAACTTATCCGCAGCTATTGCATTTTGAACACGATCTTGTTGACCTTGATAACCGTTAAGCATAGACATCATGTCTTTAAACGTAGCATTCTTGTCTTCATCACTCA
>Ga0233411_10000528_pt1 | contig 11658 bp, 11 predicted proteins | sample Na_anoxic_2_MG_FD_179799 | JGI IMG/M metagenome (GOLD analysis project Ga0233411, IMG submission 179799) | Seawater microbial communities from Saanich Inlet, British Columbia, Canada - Na_anoxic_2_MG | ecosystem: Environmental > Aquatic > Marine > Inlet | place: Canada: British Columbia...
TAGGGATCAAACCATCAATAACAACGTTACCTGTACCCTCAAGAGTTTTACCATCAACAGTTTTTAATGGACGTTTATCTTGAATTGTCACTATGGTTTCATCACCACTGTTAACCCCTGATGTCGCATTAATAACTGTTAGATTTGTATTTGTAACATATTTATGTTGAGTACTGAATGTGTCAGCAATATCATCAGTATCTAAATTAACAGCACCAACATAACCATTAACAGAAGAAACAGTTTCTGATTGATCTATTTTATCCCATTTATTAGTTGCACTTGTCTCAACATTAATAACCCAATCACCAACTTGCCAATCAGTATTATTATCAATATCTGTTGTACCACTAGTACCAACTTTATAGTACTCACCATTAGATGTACCACTACCTGCTGAAAGTGTTGGATTGTTAGAACCCGCATCCCAAACACCTTTATACTCAAGTGCACCAAGCACTGCATCAGGAAGTTGGGAAAATGGAACAGTACCTGTACCGTCAAGACTAGCAACACCATTTGGTTGTGCTACAAGATTTGCATCTAATTTATCCGTTACGGTATCCCATACAGTATGGTTATCTGGTGTTACAAATACCGTACCATCTGTACCAATCATAGGTATATTATGACCTGTTATTGGTGCATATGCAGTCCATTTCATATTACTTGATGTAATAAAATCACTATTAACGGTTAATGGTTCAGCATTGATCGTGAGACCTTTAGTTGTTGTATTACCATTAGTTGTTACTGTTTCTAAATTAATACCACTTAACGCATATTCTGTGAGTAATGTGTCTACGTCTGTTCCTGTGTAATAATCACTACTATTAAATGAATCACTCTGTACCCAAGCACCACTAGTCCTAAGATATGTATTTGTGTCTACAGGATCATCTATACCTGCTTCACCACCATCAATCCAATAACGAACACCTGCACCCGAAGTTGCGAGGATATACCCATTAGTTGCTGTACCTAAATAATCTTCTTTACTATCTAGGGCAGACGTGTCTGCTTTAAGATCTAAAGCAGTTTGTGTTAAGTCTGAAATTTGTTTGTCTGTATCAGAAGTATTATCTACAGCACTAAGACCTACATCATCTTTATTAACTTGATGAGGATTGTTGTAGTCTGTTGTGTGTGACTCAAAAGCAGAAGTATCTGTTTTAAGATTTAACGCATCTTGAGTTGAATCTGATATAGGTTTATCTGCATCAGAAGTATTGTCTACAACACTAAGACCTACTTGAGTTTTAGTTACTTGGTGTGGGTTATTATAGTCTGATGTATGACCATCAAGAGCAGAAGTATCAGCTTTAGTATTTAATGATATATCAACCTCAGTAGAAGTGTAATAGCTTGCTGATGTAAATTGATCACTCTGTACCCACAAACCTTCAGATCTAATATAGGTTTCTGAATCAGGAGCATCAGTCATACCTGATATACTTTGGATCGTGTTATCAATTTCAGTTATAGCATTCTGGTATGTGTCTGATGTTATAGTTGTACCTGAATTATCATAATACATTAAAGTATTAAGTGTGACATTTTTTGTCTCATCAGCCGTATCAGGTCCGTCCGCATTAACATCAACAACAACAAATAAATCATTTGCTGATAGTTGAGTAGCAGTATTTAATTGAGATATCTTTTTACCTGATGCGGATGTAGTTGTTTGTACATCATCACATCCATCGGTATTATTGCATCCACATGACATAATTTTTCTACCTTTTTTAATTAGTTTTACACTAAGTATTTATATTAGTTACCAATTACCGAATGGATCGTTATTTGGTTTCTCAGTTGGTTTTGGTTTGTAAACAACATCTTCTTTTTCTACATCAACTGTATTATCAATATTAAATATGTCATCTAGGCTAGTCACTATGCTGATATCAGAGGCAGATAATGCAGGAGCGGTTGTTATTCCCTCATCCTTCATTGGTCTTATATGTAATTCCCAAATAAATTGATTAGATTGGAAATACTGACCTGTGTCTTCCGCTACTTCTGTGATCTCATAAAAATAATTACTATAGTCTGATTTTATAACGTCACCTATTTGGGGACGTTCGTATGGTTCTAGTTCAGGAGACATAGATGCACCGTTAAAGTGTCTCTTAGATACCCAAACAACAATTTCATCCGAACCCTCAATACCAAACTTACTCCACACTTTATCTTCTCTAGGAAGATTGAAATAACCGTTCAGATTAAATGTACGAACATAATGTCTATTATTGTCTTCACCCCATATTTTATCGTATGATTCATCATAAGTTGTTTGGTAGTATTCCATACACACACCAAATTTATTATAATATTCATTGATAACAACACCAATAAGACTTTTATCGTTATCGTATTTGCTATCACTGAAATCGAAATATGGGTTTTGTCCTGTTGTAAAGTCGAATTCAGCCATTACATATCCTTAGAAGAGTGAAATCTGTTCTGCGTTTGGTTTTTCTTTAGGTTGACCTATATCGCTACGTGTTTTGCGTTTACTGTTCTTAGGTGTGCGTTTACCACCGACACCATCAATACCTAGTTGTACAGAGTGTAAATCACCCTTGTTGACAGTTATAACACCACCACGGGTCTTATCTGTGTCTATAATATCCAACATATCACCATCAACACTTTTCACAACATACTTCTGTTTATGATAAATAACCTCATCACCAACAGACACATCGTTCTCATAAAATAATTCTTTAAATTTCATTATTACTCCTTACCAATTACCAAACGGATCATTATTTGGTTTCTCTGTTGGTTTTGGTTTATAAATAACTTCTTCTTTTTCAATATCAACATCATCTTTAATATCAAACACGTCATCCACTTTGTAGAACTCTGAGATAGGTGACGCTGATAATGATGGTGATACGGATAACTCGTTTTGAATTTTTGCTTTTTTCACGATAAGTTCCCATGCATACTGTTTTGATAACATAAACATCGGAGCTTCTTCTTTGACTTCTGATATCTCATATAATTTATTATTGTAGGGTGTGAGGATTAAATCACCTATTCTAGGAATGTAATCGTCTGTCATATCTCTAAAATGTAATTTCGATATAAACATAGAAAAGTCGTTCACACCCTCAATACCAAACTTACTCCACATTTTGTTTTCTTTTGGGAGCTGAAAGTATGACATAACATTCCATTCATCTGTAATGTATCTATCATTATCTTCACCCCATATTTTGTCTTTATTAACATCATATGTTGTTTTGTAGAAGTTAATCTTAACCCCATACATGTTCCACATCTCCATGTTAACAATAGACGCTAATTCTCTATCATTATCATACTGATCTGAGCACAGATTATCCTTACCGTCTGACACGGATGGATAGTCTAAATAATTATAGGAACGCTCCGTTGTTATGGTGTGCGTTCCCGATTCATATGATATAGTCGATATTTTGTGATTTATTATCATCCTACCCTCTAATTAATATAGCCACCATAAGAAAACCCATCTCAATGGATCTTGTTATGATGGCTATGATTTCTCATAGCCATCATTTATATTACGATTGTAACAACTGACCAGCTTTCATCAGTCCGTTGTCGTCTATCTTTATCTTAAATTGAGCACCATCATTAACGGTTTTATCTTCACCGAAATCGAACACATAAACTAAATGGTCACTATTAGTTTCGTTGTACATAACAGCATATCTAACAGGACCTAAAGTCCCACCTGCAACTGTCATACCAACATCATTCATGTCATAGACTATAAATGTGTCGTCAACACTTTTTGTAACCGTTTTACCACCCACAAGGAATCCCCCTTGAGTGTATCCATATAATGTAGGGATTTCATTGTCAGAGATCTGATCAAAAGAAACTATCTCCCTTAAATTACATTCATTAAATGTTCCACTGAGAAGTGCTACTTTCATGTTATCATTCACAAAATCCGATAGCTTACTAGCTTCATCTAACGGAAATATTCTTGGAATCACATTTGCCATATTAGCACCTCATTATTTAATTATTAAAAAACCACCACTAGCACTGTTGAGTATTAATGAAAATACACCACTAGTTGAACTAACGAATGATCCGAACACATCATCGACTCTAAGATCCAATGTTGCTATTAAGTCGTAATCACCATTACCATCATCACGCATTACAATTGCACTTCCTGCATCTATAGTTGATACAGGATATATCACATCTTTTGCTGATATTTTCGAATCAATTAATGCATCACCATCAATATCTGTAGTATTAGACATAACCACATCTTTTAATGGACTTCCTGGGTGTGTATCACTATCAGGATAACCCTCATCATTGAAATTCGAGATTTTTGTTATCTCATAACTCGATATTTCTGACCATTTTGTATACGTACTAAAAGACTGATCTAACGCACCAGGAGTTGCTAATGCTATTCTAAACAACCCATCGGGTGCTGAATATGTGTCATCAGTAGAATTGTATATATTAATACCTAATCCCTTTGTTGCTGCCCATCTTTTAACTTGGTCAAATATATATGAACTTGCCATATTTACCTCCTATTATAACAATGACGATGCGTGACTAGCTACACCACTAAGATCAGATTCTGCTACAACTTCGTCACCACCTTGTATTGGTAATGAACCTATCGTTGCTGTTTCAGGTAAACCTGCTAATAAACTTTCAGCCCGTCCCATAACCGAAGTTGGAACGTTATTTTCTTGGACTTGTGTTTGTTTAGGTTGTTGTGTTTTAGTTGAACTAACAACATCGTTCACTTTCTGAATATCGTTCAGAACAAACAACACAACTTCACTAATAGCAGATTCATTCAAACCAATATCATCGAGTTTAGTACGTATACGTGCCTCGATGAGTTTAACTGATGAATCTTTCTTTGTAGCTTTAGGTTTCTTCCCAACAACTCTTTTTTTAGGAGTAGGTTTGGTTTCAACTTCTTCAACTATAACATCATCTACATATGTTTCATTTATAATATCATTATCTATATTGTCTAAAAAATTCATGAATTTACTCATAAACATCTCCTTAGTAATTTAAAAAGCTATTAGCTCTTGCAATTAGTGGGTTATATCCTGCACCAAGGAGGTTATCAGGAACTTCATCATCAACTTCGTCACCATCAACAGGTTCATCATCAACAGGTTCTTCATCAACTTCGTCACCATCAACAGGTTCATCATCAATGGGTGATTCGTCATCTACAGGTTCGTCTTCAAAATCAACAACATCATCTGTATCGTCTTCTTCTGGTTCATTAATAATACCCATATCAGCAATAACTTTAGTTGATTGTGATAGGAACTTTTCAAGGAACTCTTTAGCTTTAGGATCACTACTCACAATTAAATTATGAAATAATATATCCAACTTCTCTTTTGCCTCAGTATTATCAAAATCATTTTCTATGTCAAACATAGAAATAGCTTTCATAATTTCTTCGGGATTACCATTAATCTTTTTTGAAGGCATGATTTAACCCTTTCGAGTAATAAGAATAGTAAACTTTTGTTTACCCATCTTAGGAAGTTGATCTCCCGCACTTGTTTCAAAAGTAACTTCAAGATTATCGGGGATAACCTTAGCTAATTGTGCAGTGAATAAATCAACTACTTCGTCAGGTGTCCATTGTGACCCATCGGCTGCAACATCACTTTTAGTTACACCTGCAATTTTAAGAACACCCGAGTTAACATCAATTGTTGGAGCCATAGTTTGAATTTCACCATTTCTAAACAATTGACCATGAACTTTTGTGATCTTATCATATGCATCATATAGGTCTTTATTTTCAGCCATTTTAGCTTCTTGTGTTTCGATCTCATCAAAAATTGTAGATTTGTCATCCGAACGACCTACAACAATGATGTTTTCAAATAATTTGTCATTTATTTCCATTTACATTCTCCTGTAATAATAACTACACAGTATCTCTCTTTTATTTATATAAATTAAAAGGACACCCAAATAGATGTCCTTAATTATTTATCGATATATCACGTTATATACTACAAATCACTCAATGTTATTTTTTTATTAATATATTTGAATCCCTGATCTTTATAAAATTCAAGACGTTCTAGGAAGTGTTGATACGCATAATTCAACCCAATTTTTTCTTTTGAGTTCTTACGTTTCTTTTTTTCCCATCGCATATCATCAATTAAATCCCAAATAATAATAATATCTTTAGATTTGTGTTTTCTTAGTCCACGACCGATTGATTGTAGGACTTTGATCTTTGATTTATAAAATGACGCAAATATAACATGGTGGATCTTCGGTATGTTAACACCTGTGGATAAAGTTCCATAAGTAGCCACAAGGATAATACCATCGTTGGATTCAACATATTTTCTCACTCTCTCCCGCTCATCGGGATCTGTTTTACCATCAATTCGAAGAATTTCCTTCTCAGGATACTCCTTCTGTAAATATTCAACTATATTGTCTATATGATTAATACGTTGAGCTAAAATTAGTGTGTTTTGGTCACTACTGACATATTTACTATCCATAATATACTTCAAAACTCTTTGACGCTCAGGTTTATTGATGATTAAATCAATTTCCTCTGCGTAGTTTTGACTTTTATTTAATTGGATATCCTCTTGTGGATATCTAACATGCATATTAACAATTTTAATATCTGTCAAGTAACCTCTGTCGATTAACTCTTTACTCTTCAATTTGTATATCACAGGTCCAAGATATCCGAAGATATTGTATCTATCAACCTTTTCAGTAGGAAGTGTACCTGTTAGTCCGAGTTTATACTCAGCGTTGGTGCATTTCTTTAACACTGTTTGGATTGATGCTGATTTTGCACCGTGAGTTTCATCTACAAGCACACCACCGAACTGTTTAAAGAATCCTGGGGTTTTCTTGTATACTGACTGCCATGTTGAGATAAGAACTTTCTTATTCGGGTCATAGTTTTTACTTTTACCGTACAAGAGAGTCACATCGTCATAGCTGTCGTACCAACCATATTCACTGAAATCACTGAACATTTGGTTAACTAGGTTGATGGAAGGCACGACCAATAAGACCTTACCGTCCACATCTTCCATCATATATCGTATGAGTGAATAAATAATTATAGATTTACCTGATCCTGTAGCGGACTCCAACACACCCCTCTTATTTTTAAGAGCGGCAAATATTGCTTCCTGCTGATAATCTCTAGGATATATCTTCAATCCATCATATAACGCATCGTAAAAAGGAAGAAGATCCTTTTGTTCGAGGTCATTACTTAAAATCGTCCTGTCGAACATAAAATGTACCTTGTAATCATATTTTACAAGGAACGGTTTTATAAACTTCAACAATCCTATTGGAAGCGTTCTATCGTGGACATTGAAGAAACTAATCTTCCCATCCCACATTCTAGCTTTATACTTTGGATTGAACTTGTAATTAGGAACATAACACGAGAAGAACTCCTTTAGCTCGAACGCTTGGGAAGTATCACACTCTATCCTAAGATTAACATTGTCAATCAAATCTATACCGATTACATCACTCATCTACACCTACTAGGTCATTGTACCATTCTTCAATTTCTCAAGGTCAATGTAGGAGCGGATACTATAACTCATTTTGTTAATCTGACTAATCACATCTTTCAAGTACTCAACAATATCTATTTGTTCATCGTACATGAGAGATAGTTCAACCATTTCTTCGTCTCCGCTTACGTAAATGTCACGTTCAGCTTTATTGTCGAGTCTATGGTCATAATCAAATTTGTAATAGTGATACCGCTTCTTCTCTGTCCTCTTCATATCACTATTTATATTTTTTAGCAATCTCCGTTGATCGAAGTACTTTTTACGGTATTTCGTGTACAATATAGGCATCTTCAATATTTTCTCTTGAACATTGTCTGCGGTGAGTTCTAAATCAATGTGGACTTGTTTTTGTAAAGCGGTGAATTCTTTTTCTGTGTACATTTTAAATTTTGCCATAAATCTCCTCAGCATTGCATAACTACATTCCGTTTTACAGGAGGTGTAGTTATAACTTCTTTTTTTGTATGTTCTTGTCTCAAGTAGTAAACCGATTTTGGGATAGATACACGGTTCGATAGTACAATCTTACTCTTATCTACTTTATAGCCCATATACGGCTTGCTAGACCCATTCAGAGTGAATCTCTTCTTACGTTTGTCGGTGAATATACCGAGTTCAAAGAAATATAGCTCTATATTTTTATTTGTTACCAAATTCTGTATTGTTGATGGTGCATATGTTCTGATATTTTGCATAACATTATGGATCTCACTCACACGAATATAATCATCGTCATGTGATTTGAGAATAGTTAACACCTTTTGTTTGATGTATCTAGTGATATCATAAACACCATTGATATTTATAAATCTTCTGATCACACCTTTTGTTATTGAAGTCGTGACAAACTTACGAGGGATCTTTAACAAATCAGACATAATGTCAATCATCTCACTTAATCGTACAGACACATGATAAACATCGTCACCATAAGACACTTCCATTAGGAATGTTCTAGTATTTTTCTTAAAACTATAGTCGTACAGCTTAACATTGGTGATTGGTCCATCGAAACCATAGTCATTCATCAACACACGAACCATTCTCTGATAGAGTGTTGCTGTCTGTGATGGATTAAACCTATGCTTAGTGATGAAGTAATATCTGAAATACATAGTGTGTCTGTAGCCAATTGAGCCTGATAAGTGTATTAAACTCTCAAGACTTTTATTGATTGGTGTTGTACAGTCATTTAGGTAACTGAATTGATCATCTATTGTGTCACGAGTGTCTTTAGGATGCCCCTTAGAGAGCGTTCTGAACAGTTTACGACCATTGACTTCACCAAAGAGTTTGTAGAGTGTGTAGCCTATCCCTATCCATGCGTTATACTTTAAGAATGTGTACCCAGATTTACGGTTACGAACATTTATATATTTAACAATGTTGTTAACATAAGCATATTTAGCTTTCATCGACATTTTATGGAACTCTTGGACATAATCAGACACATCATCGTCATCGTCAACTTCTATAGTATGTCGTGTGTCACTCTTTTTGTATTTCTTAACTACAGGGACTTCTTCTGTTGGTTCAACAGAGTCTATATATACACCATCGTGATTGGTATCGAATTGAAAATTATCGAAGTGTTTATCATCATCATTGATAGATTCATTAAGAGATGGGAATATTAATCTAGCACCATCACGCACTGTTGTATCACAACGCAACCCTTGACGATGTACTTCATCAAAAACACTAGTGTATGTGGCTCTTAGAGTGTTAATATCAGTGATCGGTGAGTTGAGAGGAACGATTACATGGAAACATTCTTGCTTAGTAGGGATATGGGACTTCGACGTATAAAATAACCAATTATACGTTTTTGCGAAGTCTGAATGTAAGAACTCATCTATTGTTGAATCGTTGTGTCCGTCTTTACCATCAAAATCTAAAAATATTGCAGATGCTGACTTGAACGATGCCTCATTACGCATATCGTCTTTATATTCGTAATACGTGTGAACGTGCAAGTTGACTGTTTCATAAATCCCTTCGATGTCGCTATCATTTTCGAAATCGAATGACTTTGTATAGTCGTATTTTTTAAAAGTTGGAATGTATTTATCTGTTAGACGGTGCTCCTTAACGGATAACCGTAGTTGTTTCATATTTCTCCGAATGTTCTGTTTTTTGTTAAGTACCCTAGAATATAACTAAATTTCTCACAAAAGTCAAGGGAAACTTTCCAAAACAACTGTTTTTCCACCAGACTACTATTCTCTTAGGTATAAAATAGTAGTATATAGTTATATTATTTTTATTTATTATTTTCGTAGACTTCCAAATATTCTGTGGAACATTTTAATATCCACTCTTTAATTTATATAAATTTCATATTTGTCTTGACTTTTTTGGGAAATTTGTGTATATTAGTGTAGAATTTAGTAAAGGAAGTGTAGATGAGAGTCAATATCAAACGATTGACAATTCAAAATCTACTGTCTTTTGGTAACACTGAAACTGTAATAGACTTCAACAGCGGGTTAAACCTTATAACAGGTCCCAATGGAGCGGGTAAGTCCTCAGCGTTGCTTGATGCGATATCATTCGCATGGTACGATAAACCCTATCGAAAAATCAACAAGACCGACCTCATTAATAGAAAAAATAAGAAAAACTTAAAAGTTTCTTGTGAATTCGAAGTTAATGATGTTCCTTATAAGATTGTTCGTGGGTTGAAGAATAAAGACGTAGAATTAGAGTTTCACATTGATAATGAGAAACAAGACATGCTTTCTTCAAAAGGTTTGAGCCAAAGTGAGATAGAGAGTCATATTGGTATTGACTACAAACTATTCAAGCAGATTATTTCGTTATCGATTAATCACAACAAACCATTCTTAACACTCCCTGCGGGTGATAAGCGTGAGTTACTTGAGAAGTTCTTTAGTATTGATACGATTGCTGCTATGCTCAAAAAAGCTAAAGAAACCTTGAAGAACTATAAAGTTAAAAACGATATGACGGTACAGGCAGTGGATATGCTCGCAGACGTAATTAAGTCCGAGAAAAAACACATCACTGAGTTAACCGAATCTAAAAAGACTTTTGATTCTGATAAGAAGAAAGATTTATTTGAAATCACCGAAAAGATTGACCTTAATGGTCGAAACCTTAAACAGCTTAAAGCTGACGGTAGAGCAAAGAGTAAAGAGTTGAAAGCTCTTGAGACCCCAACGGATATATCAGAGTTAAGGACACTCAAGGACGAACAGACAAAGCTCAAGAACAATGCCGAATATGATATTAAGAACGCTGAGGAAATTCTCAAAGCTCTTGATGAATATGATGTGTGTCCAACTTGTAAGAGTGAACTCACCGAAGACCATAAGAATGACGAAATAGCTCTCCAAAAAGCGATAATTTTGGAAGCGGAATCTAAAGTTAAACACTGTGGTAAAGAAATTATCGGTATTAAAAAAGATATAACTGCATCCGAAGACGCTACTAGTGACGCAAACGACATTAAATACTCTATGAGACATTTAAAAAGTCAGATCGTTAATATAGAAACTCAAATCGAAAAACTTAAAACGGATAACGAAAAAGTATCCAAGAGAAAGTTTGTTGTTGATTTGAAGTCTATGAAGGATGAATACAAACACAAAGTAGATGAGTACAAAGAGGGTAAGAAGGAATTATCTGAATTATCTGATCAAATCAAGATGTACACAAAGATCATTGAGATTTTATCTGATAGTGGAGTTAAGTCATACATTTTTGACCAACTAATTCCTGTTCTCAACAAAAGTATGAACTACTACTTAAATATTTTCGAATTGCCCATATATATCGAATTTGATAACTCGATGAAGGACAATATTAAAACTTCTACCAACTTTAACGCTTCTGTGAACTATATGAGTTTCAGTGAGGGTGAAAAGAAGAAGATCGACATGGCTATTTTGTTATCATTTATTGATGTGACTAAAAAGATTGCCAATTGGAATTGTAATTTACTTGTTATAGATGAATTACTTGACAGCTCGATTGATGATAATGGTTTGGAGAAACTACTAGAAAGTTTAGAAAAGATGGTACACGAGAA
>Ga0233411_10000529_pt1 | contig 11656 bp, 7 predicted proteins | sample Na_anoxic_2_MG_FD_179799 | JGI IMG/M metagenome (GOLD analysis project Ga0233411, IMG submission 179799) | Seawater microbial communities from Saanich Inlet, British Columbia, Canada - Na_anoxic_2_MG | ecosystem: Environmental > Aquatic > Marine > Inlet | place: Canada: British Columbia...
GCACCATCTAACCCATTACGAGTGTACGGAAACCCGCCACTATTCGTGTTATACCCGTTTATATAATATGTAGCCATTATGCATCACCCCTAGTATCAGTGAACACACCACCAACAGATTTAATAGTACTACCTATAATATCTGAACGAGTATCATTCTCTGTGTATTGATTAGTGTTTCTCATAAACCCTATTTTGTTATCAGGTCCATTCCAAGTTATAAACATGTCATATGTTGTAGTTATTAATAAATTCGATATATATCCTGATGGTATATTATATATAACACCATTTGATAGCGTTACACCATCAAATGAAACATCTCTGCTGGTACGATAAAATATCAAAACCCATGGACCATATAAATGTGGATTCCAAACATCTATATGGTATCGTTTATCACGATCAACGGTGAACTGTACACCATCACCATCAACTCTGCGAGAATTTCGACATAAGTAATTATCATACATTTCACCCTCACTATCCCTATCATCTTTAATTCTATTATACATTTCAGTATAGGTGTATGGTGCAAGTTCTGTTCCATTACCATACCCCGTAAATAGTTTTTCGTCTACATCATCAGCTTTAATACCAACATAACCTAATCCACTGCCTGTATCACATTGTGTACTAACAAGCATGTTAGAAAACTCACCAAATTCTGCATCTATTAATGTACCAACCCATTTCTCATCATCACCATCATCGACATTGTACCCTAATACGGTAATACCATCATCTGCATTATAATTGACAGATATATGTATTCTAGGTAATGATCCTGGACAAGATAAATCTTTGATGAATGTACGATACTTTATAGTGGATGTATTACCATCAACAACTACAGTAATAGCATCATCGATAAAATCCCAAACAACCTCGACAACATACCCATCAGCAACAACTTCCACAGATGGTCTATCATCTTCACTGTCCCGAACAAAAGACCATTCGACATTAAAGTCCCCGTGTTTTATTCCTGTAATGATTCCTACTTTATCAGTGCCTGTCGCAACAAGTTCGTCATGCATCCTAACAACAGTATAGTTGCTGATAAATGATGAATTCAGATATGATGAAATATAACCTGATTCGAAATCATCATAAACACCATAATTCATATCCAACCACTTACCATCTTCATACTCTTCCGATAGGTCAACATAATATGTTGCACCAAGTGCCTCTGATACTGTTACTGACGTATTAAAATAATGCGTCATACCATCAAGGGTTACAACTTTACACACAATAGGATATACACCTATTGTATCAAATCTATATCTAACAATACTTCTATCACCATTAGACGGTATATATATCGAAAATTGGTTATCATCTACAATTATGTGTGTAGATAATATATTATCATCGTCGTCATCTATTCTATTAATAACTTCTATTATAACGTCGTCACCAACATCAAATGAGCTAGTAGCCACACCAAAAGAATCTTCGGTTGTTAATTCTACCAACACATCAACTGCATCTATAGTAACTCTAACCATACCACGAGAAGATACGTCATAAAATCTATTATGCGAGTACACAATCATATCTAAATATTTCACACCAATACTATCAAACGTTACACCGAGAGCACCTAGATGTGCTGTTGTATCTGTTATGTCACCATCTATCACCCACCTATACCCAATAGGCTCAAATAATGCATCATACCCAGCATCATTATTCTTTAATGCTATTGAATCACCACGACTTACAATATTAGGTATTACAGATGGTGATGTTGGTGTCATAGGATTAAACCACAGTGCACCGACACCATCTCGTCGCCCATAAGCATCTATATCGTTTAAATATGATTTGTCGTCATCATCAATCTGTCCTTCATCTGTATAAAAATAGTCAATGGTGTCCCACGAAGAATTTTTATAATCAAACGAACCATTTATTGCACTCGTTAAGTCACCCGCACAGACTGCTGGTGCTTGATCCCATTCAAATTCATTATACTTATAATCACCGTGTGATTCTACGAGTTGCACATAATTTGAACCGTCACCAGAATGAGATGATCGAAATCCTGTTTCACCACCACTAAACACATTCCAATCTAATTTATATTCGAATGGTGAATCTTGTCGTAACATTATAAATTTATAAAATTCTACAAAAATATTAGCTTGAAAGTTTGAGCCTGTGCTATTATCAGTATAACCACTATATGTTGGTTGTGTTACCACAATAGACGTGTCTTCTGACGTATTACCCGATTTAGAGCTAAACACGTTACCTAAACACGTCACATAGCAAAATTGTGATATAAATATTGCACAATTATCAGAAGTTACACGTTTATCACCCTCATTGACATCCAATTCACTTGGTGCGTGTACCCAAAATCTACTATTACGTATATCTAATCTGTTATATCCATTTTCAGCACCATCGTCGGGGGCTTCAAATTTAATATACCCATCAGTGTTCGACTGAAAGTCCATGTCATGTATTGTAAGATTACTATTACCAACATACCATGTGATTGGTGTACCACCTAATACTGCTATATTAAATTTGAAACTATTAGTCTCATCACCCACACCCATGTCACCAATCCGTTGACTCTTCATAGTGATATTAGAATGTGTTGATATTGTTAAGAATCGTCCCTGATATGGTCGGAAAATATTAGTGGTCTCTATAATATCTTTCTGATTTTTTAATAAGAATGTAACATCACGAGCCTCGCATCGATACACCAAGTACTCTCGAAATTCTTCAAATGTTAATTGTTGACCCTCTACACCATACCCAGTACTTGTATCACAACGCACCGCACCATCACCATCCAATGCTTCGGATGGTGCTGATTTGGTTTTCGCTAGATCGACATATATTGTTGTGAAATCATCACCGTATACATTTTTGTCTTCTGCCATAATTTACACCTATTACTTATATTTTAATTGTAGAAATTTAGTAGGTTGCTTCTTAGCATCATCGTATGTCGATTCAGTCAAGACTTGTACTATCTCTGAACCTAAACTAAATCCCCCACGAATATACACACCATCATTGTTATACTCAGCATCAATATTCCCGTTACTATCAAGGAGATTATTCATTATGATATAACTTAAATCTTTATGGATATCTTCAAGGATCGTAGCAAAATCTGATTTGATAGCAGATTCACGAACAACATCGGTTCTATAGTCAGTAGATAGATTTTTAGAAAGACCTATAAATAATCCGTAGTTTGGTTGATTTTCGTAAACACCATTCTCATTCTTAACACGAATAACCGTCTTATCACTTGTAGAATGTTGCCTTTTAGATAAACCTTTAAAATATGTATACAATTCACCTGCAACCGCATAAAATGATCGTTCAGATATATCATTAAGTAATGAATAATCGTACTCTTCTAATATAGGTCCTGTACTTCCCACAGAATAGGGTCCTGTTGGTGTTGGTAAACGATCATATGACTGACGACCACCACTAGACGATTTAACATAATCTGATGCCATAAATTGTCTATACCAATCATCGTTCGCAGTGGAATTAGATGATTTAGGTGCGATGTATTCATTTAATGACTTATTGATGTGTTCCGATATTGGGTGTGTTGTTATATCATAACCATCATCATCCTTATTTACAACATCATATTTTTTGTATATAGCATTACTATCATATGATGGGTCGTACCACGCATTCTTGGTATTATCTATACCCGCAGTGATATCCTCAGGCTCCAAACGGATGTTTGTATGAATAACACCTAAGTGGTTTTCACATATTTCAACAATGTTAGACAAGTATAATGGTTGATTGAAATCTGCATTGATATCTAGCCATTTATATAGTTCATCAGTTATTTCGCTGCGTACTGCTTCTTTGTCATAAAGAGACTTTACAAATATATCACCAACCAAATTGAATCTATGTATGATCGGAGAAACATATATATTTTCAATATTCGTCTGTGATCTACTAGACAAGTCGTTTACAACCTGAGTGATCTTACCATTCATCTGATTTGTTTGAGAATTTTCAGAAACATTAAACACACCAAAACCATTCAACCCAAGAAGAGAACCAAACGCAGTAGCGTTATTTGAATCGTCATCCGACGGAAACGATGTTATATAGCAAGGAGAAACCCCTTGTTCATTCTCTTCGGCAGACTCATTAAAACGAAATCTAAATTTATATACAGAACCATTTGTGAGTTGTTCTGTGTCATCTATACTATTATCATCATAACCTTTATTATTGTCATCAACCGTATCCCAAACTACAACCTCTTGGTTTGCCCATCGCCCTATAAATGCTTCACGGTTATAGTTTTTATTATCTGTTCTATTTCCACGCACATCTTTAAACTCAACCATTGCTGTGTTTATGAGACCCGCCAATTTCTCTAAATAATTTCTACCACTAACCTCGGATTTGTATAGAGTATCAAGACCCTTAACAACAACAGAACCATAAGATTCAATATTCGATGTATTTGCATGGTCATCACTCGTGTACTTAAATGTAAGTTTTGCCTGACCCGTTGGATATGATGTGAATATATTTGATCGAAGATGTTCAGATATAGCTTGTAATTGGTCGTAATCAGATTTAACAGAAGACGTGTAAAAGTTGTTACCATACAACTCTTTGAATGTTGTTAATGTAGAATAACGTTTTAATTGGTTCACCATTTCCTGTATAATAAAGATGTTGAAATATCCCTGAGTTTGGAATGCGTAAGGATCGTAATCTAAATCCAACACAACATCATCATATTGCTCACCAATTTTAGGACCGTGTGGTTGTGCATCTAAATCGTACATACTACCAGTCATTGTAAACAAAGTAACATTGAACATTTTAGCCAAAGCAAATTTTAATGCCAAGTCTCGTTCTTCTTGTTCTCCCCACGCAATAGCATTTTGAACATTGATAGGGGAGTTTAGAGACTTCATATACGCCACGTAATCATCTTTAGTAACCAAACGGTCTAATGAGTTGTAAATCTTCGGTGAAGAGTACTTAATGGAGTCCATAGACTCTTCGTCAGAACCACCATAAACATTACTCAACAACTCGAACGATACTTTAGTAGAAATATCGAAACCATTACTATTAAATATTTTTCCTGCAAAATCAACCTTGTCAGAAATAACACCTGTTGTATTTGTAGATTTACCCTCACACGCAAGATATTGGACATAAATATTATCTTTACGACTCATAGCACCTTTACGAGCAAAACCACCCGTAGCATCGGAATTGTTAACTGTGTTTATATCACCAGGAGTACCATCACCAAACAATATCTCGACAAACCCATCAGGGGATGTTCTAACAACACAAATATTCTGCGATTTAGATAAATCTGATGTATCAATAGTTTTCCAATTCAACAGAGATCGTCTGTCGATACTAAACTGTGTATTACTACCATCGTCACTTGCTATCTTATTCTCACCAACATATATTTGTGTGACACCATTATAGAAGAAATCCTTGTCACCATACAGATTACTGAAATCTTTATCTTCTATTTTATATATTTGGAATGGGGCATTAACTTGTGTGTTAGTTGCACCATTAAACACCTTTTCTTTGATATTACCCTGCACGATTTGTATAGGATTACCAAAAGAATCTGCATCTATTGTTATAACAGAATCCTTATTCATCTCATTATATTCATCTGTAGGTATGTTATATGTCATAGTATTAACTAGTACATACGGATCACCACCATACGAAAATTTCGAATAATATGGTATTTGGATTTGATTGTCCTCAATATCTCCTTCGATAACCATTCTCAATTTTGCACGAGAAGGTTCCTTTCTGTTCATTACATAACCGAACATACGGGATAGACTTATCACAGAACTTTTTAATTGTGCTGTATCGAAATAACATTCTTCCGCACGTCTTTGGATATAATAGTTATTTATATCTACTGTACCAGCAAATATCTCAATTAACGTCTGAGCTATAGCAGATTCTCTAAAGTTGTCAAACTTATGGTTCGTGTCACCATTAGGTGTCTTTAAGAACCTGTCATACACTTGGGCAAGAATGTCTTCATTAGTCAGACTTGTATATTTTAATTCGTTATTACTCACATTAACCACCTACAAATTTTAGTAATATTTTATCACACTATTATTTATATAAATTAAAAAAGGATAGCAAACGTTAGTTGGCTATCCTTCAAATCTATTATGTAATTATTTCCTTATGATTTTAGAAAACACACCCATTATGTCCCGATTCTTTATTATGTATGGTATTATTAATTGTATAGAGTGTTTATCAGTTAATGCGTTCAATTCGACATGCTCCTGTAATATAATAATTCTATCCTCCCACCTTATAATGGCTTCTAGGGTGTCGTCTAGTATAGCCTGTAAACTATCAACATTTATATTATCAAATATTCTCAAACTAAAATTTGACCCGAATGGTATATTAAATAACCTAGAACCAGGAGGTGTTGCTAATATCATTTCAATACTTTGATTGATAACATCAACATTAATCAAACCATCACCCTTAATACCATTCAATTTCATATCAAATGCCCATTCATCGGCATACTGTTTAATTTTTTCTATATCTTGCATAAGTTATCCTTTATTTAAGGTATTTTTAATGGAATTATTGATCCAAGAAAATCTACATCATTTTCCTCATCAATATCATCCGATGGAACTTTACCTGATGGTGATGGGATTAATCCACTTTGATCCACACCCTCCTCATCATACAGACAAGGTTCTGAATCTGCATCAAGACACACCATACACGGTGACGAATTTTCATCATCAGGATCATAATCTGGATTAGCACATTCACGATCATCGTCTTGCTCTTCCTGATCAGGTTCAGTATCGTCCTCAGACACAGGAGGTGTTGGTGCATTAACAATAATCTCTAGTGTTGTTTTTATAATATCACACGACTCATGATCACCGATATTATCAATAAGATCATTAAACCATTCAGCAATAATATTTGTTAACTTTTTTATCATTTTAGCTACAGTCTCAAACACATACACAATGAGGTCTCGTATTTTTTGTAAAATTTTAAGAATTTCACCAAAAATCTTTTCTATAAACTCGGCAATAGATTTAATCCAATTGGCGATAGTTTTAGCTAGATAGTACCCTTTCATCACGGCATATGCGAATGTTTCTTGTGCTCCAGATATAATGCCTGCCCAAACGGTTGACCGCAACAATTTAGTTGCAGTTCTTGCTATCTGTTTTGATACAGCCTCTAATACTTTATTTATAGCATCTTTTATAGCCTGAATAATTAGTTCTATTTGTTTAGTTAATTCAGCAATAACCCACGCAATAGTTTCTGCTATTTTCTCGATAGCCTCACCTATACGTGTAAGTATACCTTCTATAAACTCAGCAACACTAGCTATAGCATCTTTTATAGCAGTTGTTATATTCGTAATTATATCACCAATAGCACCAAAAATAATACCTAAATTGATTTTTGCACATATTTCTTTTTCAACACCAAATTTATCAACAATAGTAACTTTAACACATGGTAAGTCAGGAAGTTTTATATTTATATTAAGACCTAATGGTAGTGGATCAATAGCTAAAACTACTTTAGTTACAGGTGTGCTAGAAAACACACACACACCCTGAGATGCACCTTTATACGTACCATCTTCAATCATAGGAAGATCAGCATCATCAACATAATGTAATGACATATTACCTGTGTCCTCAGATACAACTTCATTAGTATTTAAGTAATCAACTATACCTGATCCGATGATATCCCAATATTTATTAAACACACCATCCATAGGTTTACCGTTTTCTTCAAAATAGGCAGTGACTTCATCCATAACAATTTTCAATTTTGATTCATACTCAGCAAATATTTCAGCTTTTTTATCATCACTAGTTATTTCCTCATTAGCACCGAATTTTATTTTACCGTTACCAATAACAAGAAGACCACTACCCATACCTGTAGATTTCACATCAGTCATAGGAAATGCTAACCACGAAACAATAGTATCAAACAACTGATCCAACCCCTCCATAGGGTCCCCTGGTCCTGTTGTTGGTTCTCCTGTAAAGAAAATATTAGGAAATGAGTACACATTGAATAGTTCGTCAGAGTTTAAGTCTAAATATCCATACAATTTAACATTACTTTCACTTTCAAGATCATCGTAATCAGCAACAATATTAACCGATTGTTTAGATGCTTCACCTGCAACTGTACCTGTCGTTATCAACTCAACAGACGAGTAACCATTGATATAATCTTTTAAACCATCACGTACCGATATATACGCTTTCATATTCTCTTTACGAATACTTATTGCTGTCTCATCACTATTAGCGAGGCATTGAACCATGTCTTCAAAAAGAGAATCGTCTTTACCTGTACCAAAGTTGTCAATCATATGGTTCCACACCAATGAACTTAACACTTTACCCTCGGGTGTTGGATATGATCCCATTAATGCCATAGATTACCCCTGTAGTGTTGCTAATAATGCTTCACCATCAGCCTCAGCAACCGCTGTAGCCGAAGGAAGTGGAGCACCACTAGGGAGACATGTCGTACCTGTATGTGGAGCACCTGTGAATAGACACGATGGTATTGCACATAATGGACCTTGACCTGTTGGTTGAACGAATGAACCATCAACAACTAAGTTTTTAACATGAGTGACATTGATCTCTGATGCACTGTCTATATTTATCGCACCATCAGGAGCAATAGTAATTTTTGTACCTGACCCGTGTGTGAATGTAGTTTCACCATTAGACCTGTCAAGTTCAAAGCTATCACCTCTATCAGTCTCAAAGAATACCATATTGTCAGGATAATTTTTATCCTTGTTAGTTGGTAACTGTTCTAAGTTTAATACTTTAGTGCTATACTTAGGTAAATTTATTTCATTATTTTCAAATGTAACTTTGACAAAAGAGTCTATTTGTGGAACAATGAACGATCCCTTTAGGCTCCCTGTAAATCCAAACTCGGGTATTGCCCAAGGTAATTCTTTTGGTGTGATAGCATCACTAAACACCGTGTATACTAATATTTTGCAACGACCTAACTTATCAGGGTCACTATTATCTAAAACCTTACCAACAAATGTACCCTCTATGGCAACATCGTCCATATCATCAAAAAACTCATTCAGAATAGTCGTAGTGTTAGAATTAATATTCTGTTTTACTCTTTTATTATGCGACAAACTCATTATACAACCCCATTATAATCTTTCTTCAATACGGACTTATTAATACCATTTCGGCACAGTAATACCCGTTTAGCATACCCTGCATTAAGCACAATACTATGTGATATAGAGGCAACAACATATTCACCCGAATATGGTTCCGCTATACTATCACCATCAATTAGTGATGGCACTGCCAAATCAACCTTGTCAAACAATGACACATTAGTTGAGTTGTTTATATTTATAGAAATACTATTTGAGAATAATTGGTATTTTGTGAATGTATTTTGTAATTTACCATTATAAATTGTATCTTGTAATGGTTTTGATCCAATAATTCCTAAATTGTCACTAAACACAGGACTAGTCGTGTATGATTCTCTTTTATTAGATAAATCTGTAGTTTTGTCCAAATTAACTAGTGGATCTTCAACATATTCAAGTAAATTGTACTTATTGACAACACCACCATAATTACACATATTATTGTATGTTTCCGACAGATCGACTATTTCGTATCCATCATAATACATGTACGGTAAATCCTCGTCGAGTAATACATTATTTTGAACGTGGTCACGATCAAACACACCTGTAAATATATTGTCTAATGCCATTCGTGTTTTAATTGTTGTATAATTTATAGTACCGTCTAATGTTCCATACACAAACACCCCATCTTGAGGAACATACGAGCGATTAGCCACATGCTTTATGTATTGATAGTTGTTACCGTTCTGATACCAATAATTGCTCTCAGAGCCTGTAGCATCAGCTTTAAACTTTAACCCCATCTCTAGGGCTATTTTTCTTATAACAGTGTCAGACGACCCATTTATCGCATTGTATTTGTATGGTGAGAACGCATTGTCTGCTGCCATATAACCAACAACCTTAATATACACACCCTGATTTTCAAAAGAATCTGACGTAGCGGTTACACTACTCACCATAAATGGTGTGTATATTTCCGTATCAGTAAGATCTAATTGGTTATTTAGACTAACATGTAACACATCTTTATCGGATAAAGGATTACCCTCAAGGAATGTTCCTTTATCAGCAACAACTAATTCAATTTTAGGTAAAAGTGTTAACACACTCTCGGTGATAAGTAAACTCTTGATACTATCAGGGGGTATCGTCATCAAATTATCAAACGACGATGGAACATCTTTAGTTTCACTAAATAATATCTCTACGGTATATTCCTGCACACTACTCATTGTATCCGTGCTTTTCTTCTAACATTACGATAAAATTCTTGAATATCCTCTACTGATGGGACTATCAAATCCATACCAATATACATATCGTTCCAAACGTCATCAATTTGATTAAATTTACACAATATCCACCAATAATCTATTGTCCCATAAATACGAAAACATAGCATATCAGGACGTTGAATATCACTATACTGTACAGTATCAAATTTGATTGGACGTTTAGTCTCAAATAAATCCCAATTACTCAACAGTAAATCCCATTCCATAACATCATGACTACTATCCTGAGCTAGAAAATTTGTTCGTTTAAATTTATTAAATATCATGCTCGTCTACCCCCAATTTTATGTTTTTTGGGTGGTGCTTTTTTGTCTTTGTTTAGATCGTCTAGTGGGTTTGCGACTTTTGCTTTAGTGTTTGTATCAATCATTCGATCACCAGCAAGAATGTTAACATTACCATCAACACCATCATATATACCTATATCATCTATAGTACTAATTCTCTTACGTGTTGTTAAATTTAATGTCGCATCAATAAACATTGGTCCATGATCTGTGTATTCACTAGAAAATGTAAACGATACATTTGTTAACACCATATCCTTATGCTTAAACACCCGTCCAATTTCAACTTCAAGTGGTGGTGGTGTTTGTCTTAGTGCGAATAAATCACTAGCATCCTCTGCCAAATTACTGATAGCGTTCGTCAATACACCTGCTGCTGATATTGGTAATTTGGCAGGTAGTCCGTCTGTACCTGTAGGGTTCACGTCCTCAGCAACCTTCGTAAACGCCTCTTGAACTGCACTACCCGCTTTGGTAACAATATCACGTATATAGGTTTCACCCTTTTTAGCCAATTGCCCACCAGGACCGATATTATTAGCTACAGTCCATTGTAATAGTAACCTAGCAACCCTAAGTGGTAATCCATCACCATCAATATCTAGTATGCGGATTTGTGGCTCCATTGTTAAGTATCCACTTTTTTTCCAAAACAGTTTGCTTTTATACACCGCACCCATTTCACCACCACCCGCAGCAACACCAACACCATTAACAACGTCACCTAATCCTGAATCAAATGGTGTTTCTATATTCGTCCATTCAGACTCCATACTATATGTGAACTCGTTAATCATAACACCTGTAATCAGTCTGTTAATTTGTTCCAAGGCTTTCTTGTCAGCA
>Ga0233411_10000531_pt1 | contig 11639 bp, 22 predicted proteins | sample Na_anoxic_2_MG_FD_179799 | JGI IMG/M metagenome (GOLD analysis project Ga0233411, IMG submission 179799) | Seawater microbial communities from Saanich Inlet, British Columbia, Canada - Na_anoxic_2_MG | ecosystem: Environmental > Aquatic > Marine > Inlet | place: Canada: British Columbia...
TTTATCGTGATGCATTCGACAAGCATGATCCAAAAGGTTATGCCAAGTTCCTTAAAGATGTTGAGTCTGGTAAAACAGAAATCAAAGCATCTACACTTTATCCATATGACCTAATGCGTAATGTATTTGGTGGATGTAGTGGATGGGGTAACACAGGTGGAATGAAGGCACAACCATACAATAAGACAATTGATCTACAGTGGCAAGCACTGCCAAACTATGTAGAGAACTCTTTCAATGGTATTGTTATCGCTGATACATCTGGTTCTATGACATGTGCTGGAGCTGATGGTGTAAGTCCAATGTTAGTTTCACTATCACTGGCAGCATACATTGCAGAACGTAACGAAGGTATTTGGAAAGATACATTCATGACATTCTCTAGTGAACCAACTCTTCAGACACTTAAAGGTAGTAATATCTTTGAGAAGATGAACAGCTTCAAGTCAATTGTATCTAATACAAACCTACAAGCTTCATTTGATCTGATCCTTAGCACTGCAAAAGCTAACAAGCTTAAACAGAAGGATCTACCAGAAGTAGTAATTGTTGTTAGTGATATGCAGTTTGATAGTGCAACATCTGCTGGATGGGGACGTTCACAGTCTGTAACAAACTTCAAAGCGATTAAGCAACAGTATAAAGACGCTGGTTATAAAAAGCCACGACTTGTATTCTGGAACGTGAACGCTAAAGGTGGCAACAGTCCAGTCAAATTTGATACCAACGGGACTTGTCTTGTATCAGGTTGTTCACCATCAATTCTTAAAACAATCCTATCTGGTGAGATCACAAGTCCACAAGATATGATGAACCAAGCAATTGAGGTTGAACGATACGAAAAGATCAAAGTTTAATAACTTTTAGGGCAACCGTGACAGAGTAAACTGTAAATCTGACTGTTAGGAAAGACTAACAATTTTTGCCGAGGATTCCAGAGTAAACTGTAAATCTGACTGTTAGGAAAGACTAACACAATATGCAAGTATGGTGTAATGGTTAGCACATTATAAATACTATCTAGTTATAGATAAATACAGCAATTATTTAATTTCAACTACAATGAAGGGGTGGGAGTTCGAATCTCTCTGCTTGCACCAATATTATTTATAATATTTTAAAGGGGCTTATTAGCCGTGACAGAGTAAACTGTAAATCTGACTATTAGGAAAGCCTAAGTCATATCTAGTTAGTAGATATATACAGCAACAAATATAAACATATAAGATAAACGATAAAACATATAACGATATAAATGAAGAATACATGACGAAGTAACACAAAATGTTGAGAGTGGCGCAATTGGTTGACGCAGCAGAAAAAAAGATACTATCTAGTAATAGATAAAAACAGCAATTTTATTTTAATAACGTAAATCTGCCTTCGAAAGAAATGTAGGTTCAAGTCCTACCTCTCTACACCAATATTGGTTCAACTATATATTGAATAGTTGAACCAACATGACTAAATACTTGTATGAGGGAAGAAATTCTAAAACTACGAGAAGAAGGTAAGTCATACAGGGAAATAGAAAAAGAACTAGGTTGTTCCAAAGGTACAATATCATATCACTGTGGTAAAGGACAGAAGGAGAAAAACCAACAGAGATCTAAAGAATGGAAAGAAGACAATAAGGCGAAGGTTAAGATATATGAATTCCGTGATAACAGAAGTTATAAATATAAAAGATCGGTATATGATAGATTAAGGAATGATACAAGAGATCCCCTTAAACGATTATCAACTGTCGATGTATTACATATGTTGGAAGAGAACCCAATTTGTTATCTTACAGGAAGACCAATAGATTTAGAACAAACTGATACATGGCAACTAGATCATATAATACCTAGAGCATTAGGAGGTACGAGTGATATAGATAACATGGGCTTGACACATGCTCAAGCTAACCAATCAAAAAACGCATTAACTGTGGATGATTTTATAACACTCTGTAAAGAGGTTTTAGAGCATAATGGTTATAGTGTAAGGAAAGACTATTAGGAAAGACTATTAGGAAAGACTAATAACATTATGTTGTGTGTAGTTCATTGTAGAACACCTACCGCGAAGGATGGAAGTAGCTGGTTCAAATCCAGCCACACAACAACTTATATAAAGGGAAATAGCTTAGTGGTTAGAGCGCGAAAAATACTATCTAGTAATAGATAAAAACAGCAATTATTTTAATTTCATTTGGCGAACGAGACGTAGGTTCGAATCCTACTTTCCCTACCATATATAGTGTAATATATAACTGTGGACTCACATGACTGATAGGAAAGACTATCATAAAATGAAGGGTAGCTCAGTTGGTAGAGCACGTATTAACTATCTAGAAATAGATAACAACAGCAATTATTAAACGCAATTATAAAGCCGTGGTCGTTGGTTCAAATCCAACTCCTTCAATCAATCCAAACAATTATAACATGAATTACGACACAACAAGACTATTACTAAAAAAATTAGGTACTATAAACTTAGACCCATTCATCACCCTAGCTGAATATGACCTTGTATTCAATGTCGATGAACAAAAGGGAGATTGGTTTTATCATGTACTTGATCACCATTGGACACATATTACAGAGGATGTAAAACATCCAGATAATCTATGTATCGTTTTACGTCCAACCAATCCACCAATTCCCGATCTACCAGTTCATGAAGGTTATGAAGTTACATTAACCACTTATGAATATATTGATGCGCAGAATACTCAAGGTAATAATGTGATGTGGGTGGGGTTATGTGGTCATAGTAATACATGGGGTATCAAATTTAATGGGTTGTGTAATGGTATACATAAAGCATTTGCACTACTTACGCCAATTGACGCATCAACAACAGTAGAAGATTTGTTGGGTGATGAATATGACAGACCCCTGTTTCTACATTTTAAGAATGTTGAGGGAGAAGAGAAGTGGGATAGAGTTAACACAATTGGGGAGACAGTTCATAATAACTTTATGATTCATGGACAAGGAATTAATAATCTAAAGAAGCAAGGATATCGTTGGAGCCATTCCCCAAGAACTAAATTTAATGATGCAACCGAATTTGTAGTATGAATAAAAAAGAACAAATGAAATTACAGCGAAAGCTGGTAACTGAAACATTTGACTGGTATACAGCAAATCCAAATCGTAGACGCTCAGTTGGTCAATTTACAGATTGTATGTATACGACAGGATCAAGTAAATGCGCAGTTGGTCGATGTATGACCAAATCTGCATTGTATGAGATTGGAGATGCGATTGCAGATATTCAGGAAATGTATAATCATTGCACTAGTGACAGTGAAATTATAAATAGTATTGATAAAGTGTTGAAGATGAAATATAGAGGATATACAAATAAACTTCTTTGGGAACATCTACAAAATTTTCATGATGGGGATTTTCATTGGAATACTTGTGATAATACAATCACTAAAGCAGGTAGGGATTATATCAAAGACATTCGAAAAGGTATCAATAAAGGAATCTACACAGTATGAACTCAGACAACGCAAGAAAACTTATTAACGAAGTCGCCAAAGATATGTTGGCAGATGCGCAACTAGAAGCTGCTGAACCTAATCTTTCACAAGAGGATAAGGAAGACATTGAAGTAACAGTAGATGATGCAAACGATCTTAAACAGCTTGCATCTCTCTTCCTTACACATTCTATTAAAGAGTGTTATAAAGAAGCAGGTCATCTAGATACAGCAGTACGTGAACTTATTCCAGACAATGTTTGGGAGTGGATGGAGGACTACGCATGATTCAAGAATTCTTTAGTCAAGCATGGCTCACATATGGTTATGGTTACATGGTCTGCTTTGCATTTACATTCATGCGATGTGTAGGACATGTAATACGTGGTGGTGATGGGTTCACTATAGGTGATCTGATATTAGTGATAATATCAGCAGCAGCACTTGGGTTCTTCTCATGGGTTGGAGTTATATACCACATTGGTTGGTTCATTGGTGATGTAATCCGTGGAGAAGTTTTAGATAAGTTTATGAATTTTCAGTTAGTTAAACCTAAGAAGCGAAGACATGATGAATAATGTACATAGAATGATGGTCATTGTTACGATAGTAGCAGTTGTATTATTAGTAATAGGAAGGATTATAGAGTCATGAGATGGGAAGTAAGATATAAAAGTTGGGAAGCATGGTGTCATTGTGCTGATCCAGAAGCTCTGCATGTAGATTCGTTTATTGATAAAGAACTTGCAGAGAAGAAATATGAATCACTCATTGGGACTCATTATTATGATCTAGAGTTAGTAGAAATTTTAAAAGAATGTAAGAATAAATAATTTGTTAGTGGTGTTTACCCCTAGTGGCTTTTTAGCTGCTAGGGGTTTTTTTTTGTCTTTTAGTGTCGAAAGAGCTTGACCATTCCCGCCTTTCTGGTAGGATTGCTCCAAGCAAGTAAGAAACTATGAAATACTTTACAGGAATCGGATCACGATACATAACAGAGGAAGACAAGCAATCTATCTCAGACGCTTGTGGTGTGGTCGCAAGCTATTTTCCTTGTGCCGTACTCATATCAGGTGGTGCGATAGGCTCAGATCAAGCATGGGAAGATGTATGGAAAGCATTAGGTGGTGAGGTACACATCATGTTACCTAAAGAAGACTTCTATGATTATGATCCAGAGGATGAAAATGTATATCTTATCACTAGAGAAGATGTAGAAGCACATGAGAGTGTCGAAAGGTTTCATGCCAACCATCTAAAACTTTCTAGTGATGGATTCAAATACATGCGTCGAAACTATAGACAAATTTTACATCCAGATGGTGGGCAGAGTTCATTGGTATTGACTGTTGCAGATTGTAATGAAGATGGAACTACAATGGGGGGGACAGGGCAAGCAGTAAGAATTGCTAATAGAGTTCATTCCCCAGTTATTAATATGCGTATTGATGATGCTTTAGCAAAGATCGAACGAATACTAACCCTACATAAAGTTTTAGGAGCATGAAAACATACGAAGGATATATAGATCACTTGGCTAACGCGCCAAAGGAAAAGGAAATACGGCAAGGTCAACACATAATAAACACATTGTTCTATTATGATGACACCGCATACAAACATATTATGGCATCAGAAGCAGACTGCTTTTATGATGACGAGAAGATTGAAGACTTCTGGAGAACACTAACAAAATACTACTCATGAACCAATTAATTAAAAGCCTAACAAATCATATCATCCGCACCAAAACTGGTGAACTAGAAACAGTTACATTACCATTCGAGCCATTCGATCATGGGTGCTTATTCAGTCACCCCCAAAGGTGTTATATAAATGGCTCGAATACTCATGGTAAGTGGTATGGGTGTGGTCATAATGATTCACGATATCATGTAGTTTTGGGAGACACTGCATATAATGATTGGGTGAAAGTTACATATGATGTGGAAACCCCCCAAGGATATTTATTTATCGGAACAGGGGGGGGTGTTATAACATCTACCACCTATTTCAAAGCACAGGATTATAAATATATTCGCGCATCAGAGCCTTACCATTCACATCATGTTGAGGGGATATATCCACCCTTAACAGCATTTGCTGAAGAGAATCCAATCTTCTATTTTATTAAAAATACTGAAGAGAATCGAGCATATATGTTAGAACTAATTAATGGGGTTAAGATCTCTCAAGTAGAGTTTGAAAAAAGTTTGAAAAAAGAACCAGAATCTCCTGCTGTAGAGACAGTGGAAGTAATGGCTACATTCATTAGTGATGCAATCAAACAAGATAAGTTTATTAAGGTTGATAAAATCGCTGAACTCATTGACCCAAATCAATGTCAAATTAGATACTCCTTTAATCATGATAGGGGGTGGATATTATGTCCATCTGAAGGAGAATCTGAAATACTTGATTATAAATCAAGAGGGTTTAAACTAACGGAAGCAACATTAGTCGAACGCGAATGTAAAACATCCTTCAAGATCAATTCATATCATGGTGTATATAATGCAGATACAATGACATGGAAGTTCGGATGTGCATCTATTAGTAAGGTTACAATCAGCGATGCAGTACACTTCCTAACCAAACATGATGGAACTGGTACATGTAAAGGTATTGAATCAATTATGATTGGAGAAGGTAAGTTCGAGCTTAAACAACTTCAAGAGATGAAAGATAAACAGTCTATAGGACGATGAACAATTTAATGGAGAAGATAGAGATATTCATAATAGTAGGTCTATTTCTTCTTATCCTATATCACTGCATCATTCAGAAAGGGATGATGCAGTTTAAATAAGGGATAATGTGGGTGACATGGTTTCGATTACATGCTGCGATTACCCGAAAGGATAACAATGTATGTAAGATGTGGGTTCGACCCCCACCACCTACACCAACCGCATGAACTGCATGAAGTCAGTAAACATATCATGAGTCATTGAGTTCTTAGCATAATTCAATGTCCTTGATATGAACTGAATATTATCCTTTACATATGGTTGGTTAGAATCTATTCTATCTATAGATGCGATAGTCCACTGAGGGTATATATTGGGATCAGTATATGTTTCTGAGTGGGTGGGGCACAACAAATCAACGCCACTATATATACATTTACCATCCTGCAAATCCCATATATCTGATAGATCTTCTAATGTAATCAAATCATCTGAATTCTTGCGAGCGCACTTCTTAACAGATCGCCTAATAGATTTATGAAGATATCTAAATGGTGTCAATTCATCAGTATGAAAATCTCCACCAACATTCAAATGTTTATTACATCTAGCTTTATGTTTAGACTTATATTCATCGGTTTGTTTATAACAACCACAACTCCTAACAGTCTCTCGCCTTAGATCATATATTTCACACTCCTTCTCATTACCACAATCACACACATAACTAACCTTTCTTGTACTAACCCACCTAGTAACAACAACACTATTATACCTCTTACCAATTTCCAACTTCTTCTTCTCAGTCATCTTCATACATATATTTAGTGGATGATGGGGAACTTTTAGTGGAGAACCTATAAATTTATGAAAAAAGACGAACAAATATTCGAAACCCAAGATACGTGGTTTAACATTGAAGATCAACAACCATATATTGGTCAAAAGATCGCATACCAGACAGCAGATCATGAAAGCAGTGAAGCTTCCGAAGATACATATAATGGAGATAATATCCAAACAGTCATTAGATGGTTGCCCATAGAAAGATATAATAAAATTGTAGAAGCTACATTGGAGAAGTATGCAGAGGATGAAGTGAGTAAGATGCTCAAGAAATTTCACTTATGAAAATAATACCTGCACCAGATTATACAAATCAACCAGATAGATTAGACCTATCTAAATTACCAACATTCACATACAAACATATTCGCATGACAAACCAAACATTATATAAACAAGATTCAAAAGGAAACCTTCGTCAATGGTCAGTCTTCGTAGACGGATCTACATACTACACAGTTGCAGGATTGACTGATGGGGCTAGGGTAACATCACACCCTACACAATGTAAGGGTAAGAACATTGGTAGAGCTAATGCCACCACTGATGAAGAACAAGCTCTTAAACAAGCTGAAGCTAAGTGGGAGAAGAAGTATAAGTCAGGAGAATACTTTCTTGATCCTGCTGATATTGTAGTTCCCTTCAAGTTCATGCTTGCCAAGGAATATACAGAAGCAGAAGAGAAGGGTAAGGTAAACTTCCCTATGGTATCTAGTCCGAAACTTGATGGTGTGCGAAATGCATTCACTCCATCTAAAGACAGAACAACTGGAACATATGTATCAAGGGGGAACAGGTACTTTGCGACAATGAATCATTGTACTACAGAAATGTTGCGTCTATATGATATCATTGAAGAGAGGACAGGTCTTGTAGTACATAAGCTTGATGGTGAAATTTATAATGATGACTACTGTGATAGGTTTGAAGACTTGGTAGGACTCATTAAGACAGAGGCACATACAATCACACAAGAACAACTTGATAAGTGTGAAGAGGTGTTGGAGTTCCATATCTTTGATGTGGTGTTAGATATGAATTTCATATCTCGTAGTGATATGTTGAAGGAAATCTTCGCGGAACATGACTTCAAATATATTAAACTTGTTGATCAAGAGGTTGTATATAACATTGAAGAGGTTGACGAGAAACTTAGGGATCACCTTGATGCAGGTTATGAAGGATCTATCTTGAAGAATCCAAAGGCTGGATATGTGCAGAAGAAAGACTGGAACACATTGAAGTACAAGCTCTTTGTCGATGAAGAATTTAAAATTGTATCACTACTTGAAGGTACTGGTAATTGGACAGGTTGTGCAAAAATGGCATGGTTCATGAATGCAGAAGGAGAAACATTCAAAGCTACATTCACAGGCTCAAGAGAACTAGCACAAGCACGATGGAATGATCCATCACTTGTAGTTGGTAAAATGGCTACAGTTAAATATCAAGCTTATACAAAGAGAGGTGTTCCTCGTTTTGGTACAATCAAAACAATCAGAGATTATGAGTAGGTTATACATATTGAAATAAATCTCTAGAAAAGGGTAGAAAGGGCTTGCTTTGGTCGTGGGAAATGGTAAGATCTGCCAACGCAAACGACCAAAGCAAAATGAACAACGAGAACATGACCTTAGAAGAAGTGAATGCCCTTTATACATACTTCCAAACAGTTAGAAATGGAGGTGCTGGGATGGTGGAATCTGTAAAGGAGTCCATTCGAGAATCAGGCATAGTACATAACCCACATTATATCCACATCGCAATCGTTGATGAATATTACCCATTGATATCTCTAGGTGATCATGTATTATTCTTTGAGACTGGCGAAGTATACACAAAACCACTGAGTTCACCACCGAAATGATAATCAACACGAAACGAGACAACGAAACACTATGACCGATAAAAACAAAACACCAGAACCAGAACGCTCTAGCGTGAATAGCGTGAATAGCGTGAATAGCGTTGATTTCAGTGAGTTGTTATGCAAAGGCGATTTCAAGCAATTTCTAATACAGGGATTGGAAACGCTAGAAGCTGGAGATTATGTTTACACTAACCCACATCTACTGTCAGCGGTGAATAGCGCGTTGGAGGATGTATATGGATGGGAAGATGATAAAATAGACGATTACATAGATGGTATGTTTTCAGCATAACCGTGAGCTTACCCAGCCGAATAAACCCAAACGATAAAATAAATATATGAGCAACAAATCAGAAGAAACTAAAACAATTCCTAGCGGTGAAGGCTTGGGTGCAGCGTCTTGTTATGCAGTGAAAGTTTTGAGTTTTGATTTCATCTACAATGAAGCCGTACCTCCAGAGATTAAAAAAGATGTCAAATGGGTTGAGGAATTTTATTTTGAATTGATGGATCAGAGAGAGATAGAGAATCACTCATGGGAGATGGCATATGAGGCGTTAGAAGAGTCTAGAGTTGAATGGTTAAAAATGTGGGTGATGAAAATTTCAACATAACCCTAAATACGCCAGTCAGCTACAAATATACACAACATAATAACACGACTCAAACAAAATGATATTTGATAAAAACGATAGACCCTATAAAATTGGAAATACTTCTGATGGAGAATTGAAGATATATTCCACATTCCAAGAAGATGATAATGGCATTATTTTCCGTGAAGGAATGTGGATTCCATTCTATCAATATGCAGATATGGGTACTCACGATGAATTCGATATAGAGTTTGTATCTCCTCATGAAGCAATGGATTATAGTAACACATATAATAGTTAACATGACTCAAATGAATTTAAAACTGGGAGAGACGATTTCCTTATATGATTTCCTCCGTGTAGTAAACGAACACCAGAAAGAAATTTATCTCAAGACTGATGCAACTATTGATTCTTTGTTAAAGAATGATCTACAATGGGATGATATGGATATTGTTGAGGTAATCGCAATGACTGAGAACAAATACAAATTGGATTCACAAATTGATGAATCCTCCATTCAACAAATACTAGACGAACAAGGCGACATTTCTGTTGAAGATATGTTTAACAACCTCAAATTTAAAACATTATTTTAATATGACTTTCGAGCAACAATTAACTACACTTATTATGGCATTCATATCTGTAATCGTATTATGTATGTCTGGGTGCAAATATAATCCAGAAGTACGATATGAATTTGAAGATAAGGAAGGTGCTAAAGAATATGTAGAGAAGTTGTATAAACAGAAAGTGATTGATTATAACTCAGAGGAATCTAGGTACTGCGCAAATGAATCAGAACTAAATTCCTTTTGGGAAGACTCTACAGAAAAAGCAAGAGAGTTTTATACAGTTAAAGAAATTTTAATTGATGATCGTAGTCTTGAAGTAGAAGCCAAGAAAGTATTCATGCGAAAGGCTGTACTATATATGTGGATCTTCTTTTGGGGGTATGTAATCCTCCGACCTATAACAGATGCATATGTACGATACCAAGGAGAGAAACGTCAACTACATCTAAAACAACTTTTAACAAACATACAGGTATCAGAACGTCTAGCTGATCCTAATTACAATCCAATAGACAAATAATATGAAAAAACTACTAATACTAATATTAATAACTGTAGCTCTAGTTAGTTGCGATGGTTCACCTTGTGACAATGGAGTATATAGTGCAACGAGAGCAGCACACTATATTGAATCTAACCCATTAGACTTAGTGAGTTATAACTATCATAGTAAAGGGAAATCTAGTGAAAAGGTTACAGTTGTATACATATGTGTGGGGAAACAACAACAAGTAACCTTCTACACAGACGAAAATCAAGATTCTTTGGAGATGATAAAAGCTGCATGGAAAACACGATACGAAATAAGACAAAAATTTAACCAACAATAAACCAAACAACCAAAATGAATAAAGCAACAATTATTACACTATCAGTAGTAGGAGCAATCTTACTAATCGTCGGAATCTTCGCAACAACAGCTATTGGTTCCTATAATGGATATACACGACTTGAGAATAAAGCAGAAGCAGTTCAAGTTGATAATACCAACGTCCTTGACGACCTAGCAAAATACATAAATGAAAACTTCAAACCTACCGATACCTAAACAATGCATCTTAGTGGGTGGTCTACCATTCAGTGGGAAGACTACACTAGCTAAGGAAGAATTCAGCGACTACTTTCTAGTAGACGATCCAAGGAACTTTGTTGATGATGTGTGTCCACATAGTGATGAACCAAAACTTATCATTACTGACCCCCACCTATCCAATAAGATTAACCGACTCACGGCTATTGAAAGTATGGAAGAGTTTGGTTATGAAGTGGAAGTCATCCTACTTGATGTAGACAAAGAGACTCTACTTCAACGATGGGAAGACTCTGGAAGGAGTAGAGATGTAAAAAACTACATCCTCAATTATTATATTGAAAAATAGAGTCGAAAGAGCTTGACGTTAGAATCTGACGTGGTAAGATCTGTCAACGCAAACGAGAAAGACAAACAACCAATGATTATCAAAAGAAAAAGCCCCTTTTCGGGCAAGGAAAACACACAGGAAATTGCAGTAACCCAAGAACAACTTGATGCATGGCAAGCAGGTACAATAATTCAAGATGCAATGCCTACACTTAC
>Ga0233411_10000532_pt1 | contig 11625 bp, 5 predicted proteins | sample Na_anoxic_2_MG_FD_179799 | JGI IMG/M metagenome (GOLD analysis project Ga0233411, IMG submission 179799) | Seawater microbial communities from Saanich Inlet, British Columbia, Canada - Na_anoxic_2_MG | ecosystem: Environmental > Aquatic > Marine > Inlet | place: Canada: British Columbia...
CCGCCCCAGACGCGCCAACCGCTCAGGAAGGCGCGGCTGCCGCCTCGGATGCGCAATATTGGGCCGATCTCGTTTACCTCGTCCCTCCCCGCGTCAGTCAGTGGTCGGCCACCCGCCGTCGCAACGAAATGCTCCACCTGGTCCTCGACGCCGGCGAGGTGGGCGAGGTGGAGGTCCAGTCGTCGTCCGGCCAGACCTACCTGGTCGAGCGCGGAGAGGGCTGCAACTGCCCCCAGCACCGCTACCGCTCCCATCTAGGCCCATGCCGGCACATGACGGCCGTCGAGACCGCGATGGGCCGGTATAGCGCAGAGGCGCTGAGTTGGTGGAGGGGCGGCGCGGCGCCGTCCACGGACGCCCGCGTCGCCGACGATCCGCCCCCGGCAGACGTGCCGACCTACGCCCACCAAGTCGAGCCGGACAGCGAAGCCGCCGCCTGGACCGCCCGCCGCCAGACCGAGGCCGTCGTCAACGACGCCCGCGAGCAAGCAGAGATGAACGAGGCCCTGGATGCCTTCCGCCGGCGCTTGGCCGAAGGCGGGACGGGGCGGCCCGCACGGTTCCAGGATGACGAGGTCTGGCAAGCGGCGCGGGAATACGTGCGGCAGGTGCCTTATGAATACGAGTACGAAGACGTGCTGAACGGGGCGCCCATCACCTTCGGCGTGGAGATCGAGTGCATGCCCAGCGACGATCAAGACGAGGGCTTTGCCCAGCGCGTCGTGGACCGGCTACGGGCCGAGGGCCTGACGACCCAGCGCCGCCGCCAAGAATACCACCAAGGCGCTCAGCACAGCGGCCAGCACGTCTGGGGCATCGAGCGCGACGGCTCGCTGGATTTTAACGGTATCGAGGTCATCAGTCCAATTCTGTCCGACGATCCCGAACACTGGCGGCAACTGGAAAGGATTTGCCAGATCATCCAGGAGGAGGGCGGGACGGTAGACCAGAGGTGTGGGGGGCACGTCCACGTCGGCGCCGAGCGGGCATTGGACACCGAGCCGCAGAGGTGGCGTCGTCTGGCCCGTGTGTACGGGGCCTTCCAGGACGTGATCTACCGCATGTCGGCGCAAGGGGAGCGGCACCGGGGCGCGGGCAGAAACTACACATACTCCCGCCCGCTGAATAGTTCCCGGCTGCGCCCGCGATTTGGCTCGATGAACGACGTGTACCGCTTTGCCAGCGGCTTTCGAGGCGGGCTCAATTACCAGCACGCCCGCTCCCACCGCATCGAGTTCCGCCAGTTCGACGGCTCGGTGGACGCAGCCCGCATCCAGCAGAACGTCCGCCTGGCGACAGGGATGGTAATGGGGTCCAGCGAGACGATCCCGGTGCGCCGGCTGCCCGACCCTCAGCGGATCGGCCAGCATCAGAGGCAGGGGGATGCCGCCGACGACAGCAGCGTGCAGCGTTTTCTGGACCTGGTCTTCCGGGACGGGCGCAACAGCGACAAGATAGCGGCCTTGCGGCTGTACGAGCAGGGCGCGTGGCAGCCTGCGTAGGAGAGACGAGGGCGAGTTTTGGTGACTCCCGGTTACAGGGACCCACAGGGGCGTCGGAAGGGCATTGCGGAGCAACAATAGAGACGCCAGGGGACCGGCGAATCGACAGTCTTTAAACACATCACGCGCTACCCGGACGGGCTCAGGCCGGTCGGCGAGAGCAAACAGCCGGCCCGCGTAGCGCAACTAGCGAAAGGAAGGTCAAAATGTCACAAAATTTGGTCATTATCGAGTTAGAGCGCGGCCCCTATGGCGAGGTATTGCCCCCGCCGTTGGTGGCCGGGATGTTGCCGGAGGAGACGCTGGAGACGTTCGCCCGCGACCTCGGCACGACGACCGAAGCCATACCGGAGGAGGTCCTGGAGGAGATGCTGAACTTGAGCGTCGTTTACGTCCACCAGCTCCGGCTACAACGAGCCATCGCTGGAGAGTTGTGCGATGATCCCGACGCCCGCGACCTCTACCGGGCAGTGGTGGACGAGGGAGAACCCATGTCTTTGTGCCCCCTGGGCCAAGAGGGATTAGTTTTCTCGACCTTTGCGCCGGTGTTGAGGCGGGTCGAGGGAGATCGCTGGCGAGTCGGGCTAGAGGGGCGGGGGAAAACGACAGAGATCACAGCCTCGCCGGATGAGGCGCTGCGCCAGGCCCTGGGCGTCTTTAGGGCGTGGCGCGAGGCGGAGAGGGATGAGCGTATGCGGTCCCTTCCCGTCGCCGGTGGACCGAGAGCTGAGATTGAGCAGAGTTAGGGAGCAAAAGAGCAGGCCGAACGAAAGTGCTCCCTAACTGAGCGAGGAGTGGTTGACGATGAACTGTGACGTAGCGGTCGAATCGGTAAAATCTGCCAGCGTCGCCCTGACTGAACAAGGATCGCGTGATTATGAGTTGTAACAGATGTGCGAACCAGGCGGCTGCGGCGATGGCCGCTGCAGGGGTGCCGGCCCGTCAGGTCCAGGCCACCTGGGCGATGGTCTACCAGCACCTGCCGCGCTGCGAGGGCTGCGGGTGTTGGATGAGCCCACGCAATCCACAATGCGCGAACGCGGGATGCGGGATGCGCGGGGAGATGCAAGGAGAGCCCTGGCCCTGGCCGCCGACGTTGAGGGCCTTTACGACCGACCGAGGGCGGGCCGGGCAGACGATCAGCGAGACGGATGTGTTGGAGCGGATGGTGCGTCAGCGTCGGGGACTCGGTTTAGAGGGAGCGAGAGTGCTGGGCGGTCAATTGGCCCAGCACGCCGATCAAGCTACCGTAGACAGACTGGCAACTGACCGAGAGCTTCCCCCTCAAGTCCGTCAGCAGCTCGTCGGCCGGGCGTCTCAGGCGACGGTCCGACAAATAGCCGCTATGTCACACGAAACTTTTCCGGTTCGTGCCGCAGCCGTTTCCCACCTGGACGACCACGATATGTTGGAAGCCATCCTTGAACATAGTGTGTCGCACATTCTGTGTGGGGCCATCAGGAGACGCCTGGATGAGCTGAACCTGACCGAAGAGCAGGCTGTCCTGGCGGCGCGCAACGGCGCTGGACGCCGCACGCCCTCACGCTGCGACCGCTGCGGGGCCTTTCTGCCGCGCTCGGGGGAATGCCAGAACGCGCGCTGTCCGATCAACCGCGAGACCGATGCTCTGACAAGTCGGTTGCTGAACGGCATGTGGACGGGCAGCGTCGCCATCAACATGGCAGCGTGCCGACCGGAAGACATCGAGGCCGCGCGGCAGTTCATCATCGCCAACGGCGACCGCCGCCTCGTCTCCCACCGCATCATCCTGCCCGGCGTGCGAGAGGGACACCCCGATCACCAAGCCTTCTTGTTCTATAACGAGGACGGCGACCTGGTCGCCGTGTCGGGCATAGATTGGTCGGACAGCCGCCGCTCCTTCTGCGTCGTGCAGCGTGAGCATCGCAGGCAGGGCATAGGCCGGCGCGTGGTCCAAGACCTCGTGCGACGGTGCCGGGAGCGGGGCGTCGAAATCCGTTTCCAGACCGGGGCGACCAACGCCCCGTCCATCGCCCTGATGACATCCTGTGGGCTGGGGGAAGTCGGCCAGTCGCCGCTGAGCCGGGGACGGACGGCGCTCTTGTTCGGAGAGCAAGCCGAGGTTGGAGATGACCCACCCCCGGCAGACGCGCCGACCTACATCTACACCCACGACGCCGAGCCGGTCGGCGAGGCCGCCGCGCATGCCGCCCGCCGCATGCCCGCTCGCTGCGACCGCTGTGGGGCCTTTTTGCCGCGCTCGGGGGAATGCCGGAACGCGCGCTGCCCAAGCAACCGCGAGGCCGTGGCGGCGACGCCGAGCAGAGCCGAAATGGATGATCTGGAGCAGAGGCTGCGTCAGGAGTTCGGGTTCAGCCGGCAGCACGTAGCGGTGCTGGTCAATCAAATCGTCGAGCGAGGTGATCAAGCCACGATGGACAGACTGGCAATCGACCGGGATCTACCCGTTTGGATCCGTCGGATGTTCATTTACCGGGCATCTCAGCAAGCCATTCGACAAATCGCCACCACGACGGGCGGCGGGCTTTGGGTCGAGGCCATCTTGCTCCTGCGTGACCACGAGACTCGGGATGCCATACTGGAGAACGAGCCCCAATTGCGTCAGAGCGTCAGATTCCGCTTGGACGAACTGGACCTGCTGGGTTTGACCGACGAGGGGATGGCAGAAGCGGTCACCGAGGCGAATGCGCTCGTGCTGGCGCAACTGCTGCGTGATCAGGCGCACTATGCCGACCCGTTGGATGTAGACGTGTTGGCCGGACGAATCACCGATCAAGGCGTGGTTGATGGGTTAGTCACTGATCGGGACCTGTTCATCCAGGTCCGGCATCGACTCGTCCCCTGGGCGTCCCGGTCGGCGGTTCGGCAAGTCGCCGAGGACCGTCACGAAGAACCCACGCTTCGCGCCGTGGCCGCTTACTACCTGGGCGACCACGAGACTCTGGATACCCTACTCGGGGACGCAACTCCCGGGTTACGCAGCATCATCGAGGAACGGTTGAACCAGCCGGACGTGACCGCGTGGCGGGCGGTCTGGGCCGCCCGCGCCGACGATCCACCCCCGGCAGACGCGCCAACCTATACCTACACCCACGATGCCGAGCCGGTCGGCGAGGCCGCCGCGCAGGCCGCCCGCCGCATGCCCTCCCGCTGCGACCGTTGCGGGGCCTTTTTGCCGCGCTCGGGGGAATGCCAGAACGCACGCTGCCCGAGCAACCGCGAGGCCGTGGCGGCTGCTCCTGCCGGAGCAACGGAGGAAACAACTGGCGTTCACAGCCAGACGCCCGCCGCTGCCCCAGACAGACCGGACTTTTGGTCCCTTCTCACCGGCGACGTCCGTACCGTCAATCAGTGGTCGGCCACCCGCAGCCAATACGAAGCACTCGAACTAAACTTTGACGCCGACGAAATAGGCGTGGTAGAGGTCTCGTCGCCCTCCGGTCGGACCTATCGGGTCGAGCGGGGGACAGGCTGCAACTGTCAGCAGCGCCACTACTTACTGCGCCATCAAGACCGCTGCCGGCACATGGAGGCCGTCGAAACTGCTCTGGGATGGGCTGGTCAGGAGGCGGTGAACTGGTGGCGCGCCGGGACGGCGCAGGACAGTAACGCGGCGCCGTCCACAGACACCCGCGTCGCCGATGATCCGCCCCCGGCAGACATGCCGACCTACGCTCACCAGGTCGAGCCGGGCAGCGAGGCCGCCGCCTGGACCGCCCGCCGCCAGGCCGAGGCCGTCGCCAACGACGCCCGCGAGCAAGCAGAGATGGACGCGGCCCTGGAGGCATTCCGCCGCCATCAGGCCGATGACCGGCCGATCTCCTTCTTGGACGATCAAGCCTGGCAAGCGGCGCAGGACCGCCTATCGGCCCCTTATGAGTACGAGCACGAGAACGTGCTGAACGGCGCGCCCGTCACCTTTGGCGTGGAGATCGAGTGCGTGCCGGCCGATCTCCAAGACGACGGTTTCGGCCAGCGCGTGGTGGACCGGCTGCGGGCCGAGGGTCTGACGAGCCAGACCGAGCGGGCGGGCTATCACCGGGGCGTCCACCGTAATAGCAACATGTGGGGCATCGAGCGGGACGGGTCGTTGGTGGGTGATGACGGCCTGGACGTGGGAATGGAGATCATCAGCCCCGTCTTGTCCGATGATCCCGAACACTGGCGGCAACTGGAGCGGATCTGCGCAATCGTCAAGGAAGAGGGCGGGGCGGTGAACGAGCGTTGCGGCGCGCACGTGCATGTCGGCGCCGACCGGGCCCTGGACACCGACCCGAGCAAGTGGGCGCGGCTGGTATGCCTGTATGGGGGCTTTCAGGACGTGATCTACCGCATGTCGGCCCGGGGGCGGCGGCACCGGGGAGCAGGCAGCGGCTACCGTTACGCCCGCCCACTGCACCGCGCCCGGCTGCGCCCGCGCTTTGGCTCGATGGACGACGTGCGAGGCTTTTACCTGGGCGGCGGCAGCGAGCGCAACGCCCGCCGCCGCGTCGGCCTGAACTTTCAGCATTCGAGGGACAACCGGGTCGAGTTTCGGCAGTTCGACGGCACGGTGGACGCGGAGCACATACAACAAAACGTCCGGCTGGCCGTGGGGATGGTGGCCGCCGCCACCGAGGACCTGCCGGAGCCCACCGAAGAACCGCGACACGTCGGCCACCACCAGGCCCAGGGCGAGGCAGCGGATGATGGCAATATTCGCCGTTTCGCGGACCTGGTCTTTCGGCGCAGCAGCGACAAGCTGGCGGCGTTGCGCCTCTACGCGCAGGGCGCGTGGCAGCCGGCCCATTGAGCAGGTGGGCGGCAACCCGCTTGATGAGAAGGGCGGGTGGCTGCCCATCTACTGAGAAAGGATAGAAAAATGACTGATAAGGCATCAACCTCAAGCGAGACGGAGTCCCCAGGTGGGATGGAGCCCTCTGGCGGGACGAATCCCCCTGGCGGGACATCACCGTCAGGCAGGGCAGAGCCCCGCGCCGGGACGGAGCCCCATGTCGGGGCGAATCCCCCACGCAAGGTAGAGCCCCCAGGCGGGACAACACCCCGTGCCAGGACTTTGCCCCGTGCCAGGACTCCGCCCCGTGCCAGGACTTTGCAGTCGGGCGGCGATACTCCCACCAAAAAACTGGTCGTCGAGTTCCTAGAAGGCGACTGGTACGAGGGAGACACCTTCGAGGACCTGGTCGCGGATCTCCTCCCCGGCTATGAGGAAGAGGAGGCCGCGACGCAGTGGCACATGCGGCGGCAGTGGGCGCGGGCGATGAGCGCCCGCATGCAGGCGCTGTTCGAGGCGGACGTCACCCTGGACTGGACGAGCGCGCAGTCACTGATCGAGACGGCGGCGCAAGGGCGCGTGTGCGCCCTCTACGACAACCTGGGGGCAGAGACGTCATGATCTACCTGTGGCTATGGGCTCAAGCGTTCCCGATACTGGCTCCCTCGACGGACGACCTGGAAGACGAGTTGGCCGGACGACTGGGGCTGGCGAGCGACCTCGACGCCCGCCCGGCCCTGCGCGCGGCCCTGCGGCAAGAGCTGGAGCGATTGGCGGCCCTGTTTGAGCTGCCGCTCGTCATCCCCGACGAGGCGCTGGGGGATGGCCGGGCCTTTCTCTACGCGCTGCATCTCTCGCCGTTCGCGCTGGCAATGGTGTCCGCGCCGGAGGGTGGGCTATGAGTTGCAACAAGTGCGCCCAACAGGCCCAAGCCGCCGCCCGCCAGGCCGGGGTCCCGGCCGGGCAGACCCAGGCCACCTGGGCCGGCGACGGACAGGGAATCAAACCGCCCCGCTGCTCCGAATGCGGAGCGTGGACGGACAGACAGGGCGCGTGTCGCAACCCGCGCTGTGGACTGTCGGTGACCGATTGGGGCGAACTGGAAAAGGGTCCCTTGGCCCGCCAGCTTGGGAATTGGGTCGGCGCCAGGCTGGATGCGCTGCGGGAAACGGGGCCTTTCTCGGACGTGGAAAATCGGGCGGTGGGCCGCTTGTTGCAGGAACTGAGATTGTTGCGCAACGCCGCGACCATGTTCGAGCACAACACGCCCGCTTTTGCCCAATACGTCAGGGGAATGATAGTGATGAGCCGCGACCGGGCCGACAGGATAAGGAGGCGCAAGCGTAAACGACTGGCGGAGGTGGAAGACCTGTTCGCCGACGCCCTGGAGGCCTACTATGAGCCCCACCGCCCGACGCCGCACGAGTTGACGCGCCTCGGCGTCAAAGCCGACGCCGGGCCCCTCGTCCCCTTGTCCGCCCCGGGCGAGGCCCTCGCCCCCGGTGAGGCTCTTGCCCCCGACAAGAATCGTGCCCTCGACGAGGGCCTGGAGGCGGCGGAGCGAACCTATCGCGCCTGGGAAGATGAGCCGCCCCCGGCGCGGCGCTCGCCGCCAAAGCGGGCGCGCCGGCGACGGCCGCGCAGGAGACGCGACGCCGGACCGTTGGTTCTCTGGCGCTCAAAGCGCCCGCGCGGCGCGACCGTGTTCAGCATCTCCACGGCGGGGATGGCCTACGAGGGACGCTCGGATTACGTGGCCGGCATGACACGTAACGGCGGGGACGTGCTGGTGGCCACGGACTGCCTCGACCTGGACGAAGAGGCGTTGCGCCGCGCCTACGAGCGCAGCACCCACATCTTGATCCCCGGCGGCGCCGACATCCACCCCTCTTTCTACGGCCAGGACGAGCACCCGCGCCTGGGCTACACCCGGCCGGAGCGCGACCAGGCCGAGGTCCTCTTGACCAGGTGGGCGTTGGAGGACGGCAAGCCCATCATGGGCATCTGCCGGGGACACCAGATGATCACGGTGGCAGCCGGGGGCACGCTCTACCAGGACATTCCCAGCCAGATTGGCGGGCACGTGAGCCACGGGGCAAGCCGTCACGCGATCACCATAGACCCCGACTCACAGCTTGCGGATGCCCTGGGGACCGATTACATCCAGGTCAACAGCCTGCACCACCAGGCGACGGACGAGGCGCCGCCCGGCTGGCAGGCCGTGGCCTGGTCCGAGGACGGGGTGATCGAGGCCATCGAGCACCCCGAGTTGCCGGTGATCTCGGTGCAGTTTCACCCGGAGAAATTGAGGGTGCGAGACAAGCGGTTCAATCGTCTGTTCGACCGCTTTACGCGGATGTGAACGGGTGGTCTTTCAGGTTGTTTTCGTCGAGGAGAGAGGCTGATGTCGTGCAACAGGTGCGCCAACCAGGCGCAGGCGGCGATGGGATTGGCCGGCGTACCGGCTAATCAGGCCCAGGCGACTTGGGCCGGCGGCGACGATGGTATCGCTCAACCGGGACATTGCCCGGTCTGCGGTGCTTTTCTGACCGCCCAGGGGCAATGCCAAAACCCTGACTGCTCAGCGGCAACCGACCCGACCCAAGCGACCGACTATGTCATCACCGCCGACGACAGGCTGGATGCCGGCGGGACGCGGACCAAGTACAGGCGCAACGTCGCCGCCATCGAGCTGCTCAAGCGACTGGAGGCCGAGGACCGCCCCGCCACCCCCGGGGAGCAGGCCGTCCTGGTCAGATACGCCGGTTGGGGCGGGCTGCCGAAAGCCTTTCAGCCGCCCCGTTCCTACCGCGCCCCCGCAAACAGCGTCTGGCCGGACCGATACCGGGAACTCAAAGAGGAGGTCCTGGGCCCCGAGGAATGGGACAGCGCCAGGGCCAGCACACCCAACGCCCACTATACGGCCCCCGAGGTCATCACGGCCATGTGGGAGGGCCTGCGGCGGCTGGGCTTCCAGGGCGGGCGGGTCCTGGAGCCCGCCGCCGGGGTGGGACACTTTTTCGGATTGACGCCGCCCGACGTCGCGGCGCGCTCCACGCGGGTGGCGGTGGAACTGGACGAGATCTCGGCCCGCATTACGGCCAGGCTCTACCCGGGCGCCACGGTACATAGCTGCGGCTTTGAGCGCGCCCCCTTGCCCGACAATTTCTTCGACGTGGCCATCTCCAACGTACCTTTCGGCAACTATCCCGTCCACGATCCCGCCTTGCCGCGAGACAAGCGGTACCTCAGCGGCTCGATCCATAACTACTTTTTCGCCAAGGCTCTGGACAAGGTGCGGCCCGGCGGCGTGGTGGCCTTTGTGACCTCGCGCTACACCATGGACGGCAAAGACTCTGCGGTGCGCGAGTATCTGGCCAGCCAGGCCGACCTGCTGGGCGCCGTGCGCCTGCCCAACACGGCCTTTAAGCGTATGGCCAACACCGAGGTCACGACCGACATCATTTTTCTACGCAAGCGCGCCCAGGGCGACCCGCCCGGCGAGGTCGAATGGACCCGGACCGTACACGTCACCCTGCCCAGGTCCAAGGGCGGCCGGAGCGACGGCGAGGCTGAGTTTCCGGTGAACGAGTATTTCGTCGCCAATCCCGACATGATGCTGGGAGAGCTGCAGGCGTCCGGGACGATGTACGGCCGCTACGAGGTCCAACTCGTTCCTGCGGACGACGGGGGCGACCTGGAGGCCTCGTTGTCCGCCGCCGTGGCCAAGCTCCCCTGTGGAATTATGAAGACAAGTCCACAGAGACGCTGCCCTTCCTGCGGCGGCTTTCTGAGCGCATCTGGCCGCTGCAATAACCCCGGCTGCTCCCGAAACGCTTCCCTGATCGCTCCCCCGGGCCTCGTCGCGGGCGGCGCGTTCGGGGACGACGGCAGGGCCCGACGGGGCGCTGCGCTGCGAGACGTGGCCGAGGAAGACCAGGAGCGGCTCGCGGGGATGGTGGCTGTGCGGGACGCGGCGCGGGAAGTGCTGCGGCTGAACGTCGAGGGGGGCGGCGACGAGGAGCTGGCCGAGGCGCAGGGGGCGCTCAACGCCGTCTATGACGAATTCGTGGCCGAACACGGCCCCCTCAGCCAGCGGCAGAATCGCAAGGCGCTCGAAGGTGATCCCGACCTGCCGTTCCTGCTGGCCCTGGAAAAAGACTATGATCCCAGGGCCAAAATCGCCGTCAAGGCCCAGATTTTCTTCCGGCGCACCATCCGCCTGCAGGCCAGGCCCGACAGGGCCGAGACGGCCAAGGACGCCCTGCTGGTGTCCCTCAGCGAACGGGGCGACATCGACTGGGAGCGCATCGAGGAGTTGACGCGCCTGACGCCGCAAGAGTGCCGGCAGCAGTTGGCGGGGGAAATCTACCAGGATCCCGAGCGCGGCTGGGTGACGGCCGACGTCTATCTGTCAGGCGACGTCAAATCCAAGCTGGCGGCAGCCGAGGCCGCCGCCGCCATCGAGCCCGCTTACGAGGTCAACGTGGCGGCGCTGCGCGAGGTGCAGCCGCCCGACCTGCTCCCGTCCGAGATCCACGCCGGGCTGGGAAGCCCCTGGATCCCGCCCGACGTGATCACGGCCTTTGGCAAACACCTCTTTAACCAGACGCTGGCGGCCCGCTATGTGCCCACGCTGGCCGAGTGGACGCTGGCGCCCCAATATTACAGGTTCAACCGGAGCGCCCCGCGCATCACCAGGAGGTGGGGTGTGGACGGCGCGGACGGCGTCACGCTCCTGGACCAGGTCCTCAACGGCAGGCAGCCCAGGGTGACGGTCCCCGATCCCACCAACCCCGAGCGGCGGGTGGCCGACCGGGTCAAGACCCTGGCGGCGCGCGAGATGCAGGACAAGATCAAGCGGGAGTTTATCCGCTGGGCCTGGTCGGACCCGGGGCGGGCGGAGCGCCTGGCGCGCATGTACAACGACCGCTTTAACCGCACCAGGTTGCGCAAGTATGACGGCTCGCATCTGACCCTGCCGGGCCTGGGCGCTCGTATGCCCGACCTGCGCCCCAGTCAAAAGGACGCGATCTGGCGCATCGTGCAGTCCTCCGGCAACACGCTGCTGGCGCACAGGGTCGGCGCGGGCAAGACCTTTGCCCTGCTGGGGGCCGGCATGGAATTGCGCCGCCTGGGGCTGCGCAACAAGGTGATGCACGTCATCCCCAACCACATGCTGGAGCAGTATGGCGAGGATGCGCGCACGATGTACCCGAGTGCCAAGGTGCTGCTGATCTCATCCAGGGACCTGGGGGCCAGGCGCGCGGAGACCATGAGCCGCATCGCCACCGAGGATTGGGACGCCGTCGTCGTGACCCACAGCGCCTTCGGCAAGCTGGGCGTCAG
>Ga0233411_10000533_pt1 | contig 11612 bp, 16 predicted proteins | sample Na_anoxic_2_MG_FD_179799 | JGI IMG/M metagenome (GOLD analysis project Ga0233411, IMG submission 179799) | Seawater microbial communities from Saanich Inlet, British Columbia, Canada - Na_anoxic_2_MG | ecosystem: Environmental > Aquatic > Marine > Inlet | place: Canada: British Columbia...
AGCAGCGTTGCGGCTGAAGTATTGCGTGAAGCGTTGCGTGCTCCTTTGCAGCAGATTATGGCGAACTGCGGCGAGGACTTCGATTACAGCATGGCACCTGACGGCGACGGTTACAACCTGAAGACTGGCGAGTACGGCAACATGATTGACATGGGCGTCATCGACCCCACTCGTGTCACTAAGTCTGCCTTGCAGAACGCTGTGAGCGTTGCGGTCACTATCTTGAGTACTCAGGCCATCATCACACTTGCACGGGCATGAGGGAAGAGATAGAGGGTTGGCTCGAGGCTATTGACGCCAGTGCCATGTTCGCTGATGGTTTCGATATGGCCATCATGGGCATCACTGAGGTTGAGCAGGGGTATCGCGTGTGTTACGACATCGGGCGCATTCTCGAGCTCCTTGTCCTCGAGCACGACATGGATGAGGAAGGTGCCATAGAGCATTTCGATTTTAATATTGCGGGCGCCTATATGGGTCCGCTTACACCAATTTTTGTGCAATGCGCCCTATAGGAAAATACATTGTCATCGACTCCATCAAGGAGGAGACCACCACTAGCAGCGGGCTCTTATTGAGTTCTGAGGACGCCGACCAGATGCGCTATGGGCGTGGTCTCGTTGTGGCTTCGGGCACTGAGGTCACGAGCATCAACGCTGGCGAGGAGCTGTACTACGACAAGCGGGCGAGCTACACCATGTTGATTGACGGTGTTGCCCGCACCATTATTTCTGAGCGCGATGTTGTCGTTGTGCTTCATTGACTTGCATCATCACGTTCCGATACATCTTATCGGTAAATGACACGTTGCGTTTGAAGACGGGGTTGTTCTGGTCGTCGGTAGGGAACTCCTTGCCTTCTATCAGGGCGTATGCGTATCCTACTATGCGCTTGGCTTTATAGGTCAGGTTGTACACCCCTAGGCGCGACTTCGACTCTACGGACACTTTCTCTACCCACCCGTTTTTCACTAGGCGGTTGAAGCGGTCTTTGTCCCACGAGAAGACTTTATCGAACTCTTTGAACTTGGCCCGGGTAAAGTATGGCTCATCATATAGGAAGATGAGCATCTCTAGGTCGGGTTGGGACACGCCGTATTTAGCGTTGATGAAGTAGCGCACTACGCGCCAGTACTTTAAATAGTTCATTGTAATTTGGGGGTAAGATATGACCCGCGAAGAGTTTTCATATAGGATGGTGTGCCTCGGTCTTGCCGGGGCCATCATCTGTATGATTATTTATAAGTTTACTCATGGCTAAGAGCGGACGCACTAATAAGAGCAACAAGATTTGCCCTGCGGGAATCGCTTGGGCGAAGAGGACGTTTGATGTTTACCCCAGCGCGTATGCCAACATGGCTGCGAGCAAGTACTGTAAAGACCCCAATTATGGCAAGTAAAGGATATGGCAAGCCGTGTACGGTTAAGGTGAAGGCGAAGGTTATGAAACCCCGCAAACCCAAGAAGTGATGGCTAAGAAGGGACGCACTAAAAAGAAGAAGGGTACGCCGGTCAACTATAACATCCCTGCGTTTCAGGGAAAGTCTATGGACCGAGAGATTGCCAAGAAGAAGACTCGAGCACAGCTTGAGCGTCAAGGCATCGCGGGCTCTGATGTTACTTCCGCTATGTCTCGCGGTAAGCTAACCCTAGGTAGCGATGGCACCTATACGTTCAAGACTGATGCTTTGAGCAAAGGCCGCGACATCCCACTCCCTAAGAGTAAGTAATGGGCGAGCTCAAGAAGTGGCGTGACGAGAGGTGGGTGCGCATCGGTTTGGATGGCAGCATCAAGGGCGAGTGCGGCACGAGCAAGGATAAGGAGAACCCGGACCGGTGTTTGCCTTTGGCTAAGGCTAAGTCTTTGACCCGGGCTCAGCGTGCTGCTACGGCGCGGAAGAAGAAGCGCGGCAAGGGCCAGTTCGTTCCTAACACCCCTGCGGCTCGGGTTAGCCGCAAATAATTATCTTTGGATATGACAGTTCAAGAAAAGAAAGAGTATCGTCAGTCTTTGCGTGATTGGCGTAAGGCAGTCATCCAAGCTAAAGAAGACGGTGTTGAGGCTCCGTCTCGCCCTCGTCGTGTTTCCAAGTAAGCTTATCAAGTTCTTGAGCCGCAAGGGCGTCAAGCGCATTGCTCGCTGGGTGATTCCGTATCTTGTAAAAAGAATCAAGCGTCGTGGCAAGTAAGAAGGATATGCCCTGCAACAAGCCTCGCTCATCTACGAGCAAGGGCAAGAAGATGATGGTCAAGGCTTGTGCCAATGGCAAGGAGAAGATTATTCATTTTGGTGCAAAGGGTTACGGTCACAACTACAGTCCTGCGGCGCGTAAGAGTTTCAAGGCACGCCACAAATGTGATACGGCCAACGACAAGCTGACGGCGCGGTATTGGGCTTGCAAGAAGTTGTGGGCTGGCAAGGGAGGAAGTAAGAAGGCGAGTCCCAGCGGACGGAAAGGAAAGTATTAACTTAGTCGTCATGAAAGGTTTAGGCGACGCGGTAGAGAAGGTCACGACGGCCACCGGCATCAAGAAGGTGGTTGACACGGTATCTAAGGCCACGGGCAAGGATTGCGGATGTGGTCGTCGCAAGGACAGTTTAAACCGCACATTCCCTTTTAAGTAATGGCATATCAAAAATTACAAGTCGAGCGTGCGCTTGAGGTCATCGCCAGCGACACCATCAACATCCCTAACGTTGCTGGTCCCGTTCTTTCTGGCACCACCAGTCAGGTTGCTCCTCTCGCCAATACACTGGTTGACAACACTCAGGACTTCACTACTATCAAAGGCTTGATTGGCAGCATCGTGTACTTGACTGGCGGCGTAGCTACTGTCACAGGCATTCTTAACAGCGCCTCCCTTAGACTTAGTGATGCTGTTGCCGACACGGGCTCTACAGAGAGCTACATCATCTATGGTGATGCCAATACGGGCTGCGTCTTGTACAGCGGTGCTGGCGGCGACATCAAGGTCTTGACTGCGGGCAATGACGAGGTGACATTCACTGGCGTTGCTGCTGGCGCGTTCATTCCTGTTCAGGTCAAGCGAGTTTTTGCTACCCCTACTCCACCTACCGGTATCGTAGCCCTGTGGTGATATGCCCATACAGATAGGCATAAATAACGCTATTAAGGGCGGCACGGGCACGGGCACTGGCGGCGGCGGCGGCGGTGCGGTGTTTACCGGCGTATTTGATGTAACTACTTTAGCTGGAGAGACGGTTTCATTTTACACGCTTAGCCAGACTGAACCTGCAATTGTAGATTGGGGAGACGGGTCTCCTACTGAGACTATCAATCTTTCGGTTCTTCAAACACACACCTATCCTGCTGGCAGCTATGTGATTTCTATTTCAGGAGGAGCTGTTAAATTGTATTACGACCCCAGAGTTGGCCAGTCAGACCTATCTAAGGTCACCAACGTTCTCTCTCTTTCCAAGCTTATATTTGGCGAGAGTAGCTCCCTGTATACTTGTCCTGTCAACGTCACCTATACTGCTACGGACACCCCGGTAATTAACGGACCGTCAGTTCTTTTATGCTTTCCTCCAGACGCGGACAACTATCCCACTAGTATTCCGAATTGGCAAGTAGGTAGTGTGGATGATTTTAGTTCTGTTTTTGAAGTCACCTCCCCCTCAACTCTAGACGTTGACGTTTCTAGCTGGGTTTTCAAAACGGGAGCTACAATAAACAACTCTTTTCAGTATTTAATCGATGCTCGCATTGCCGAGTGCTTCGTGGGTTGGGACGCCAGTGGGGCAACTAATGTTACTCTGGATAACGCTTTCAGGCCGAGGCTTGCCGTTGGCGGTGTCGACCTAGACCCGCTTACATACCCAGCGGCTAAGGCGGCTTACGACAATCTAATCAACACAAAGGGGTGGGTTGATAATGGCTCTGTCAATTGGGTCTCATGAGCAAAGTATATCTCCCAGTTGAGCCCGTCGATGGCTCTACCAGCAACGAGCACGCGATTGCTATCAACAAGCAGTGTTGGGACTTGTATCGCCCGGCGAGCATCCAGAGCCCGGACGACGTGACCAGTCAGTTGTTCCCTATCTCTATCCGCGAGAGCGATGAGATGGCAGCTATCGTAGGCGAGACGACTGAGCAGGTGTATATCAGTCCTGTGGTCGACCTTACTGAGTTCCTTGCTATTTTGCCGAACGTCACTGACGAAGAGAAAGCTTTGCTTACTGCTTACGTCGAAGCGAATAAAGGAGGATACGTACCTTTCGAAAACCTCATCCCACCCAGCTCTATTCGGCTTACTGAAGCTGAGGCTATAGCTGAGGGCTGGCCCGACCCTAACGCACCAGAAGAATAAGACATGCCCATACCTCCCGGAACAAAATTTCACGGCGTCGCTCCCGGCGTCGAAACAGAGAACAAGGGGTCCGCGAGCCGCAATGCTAACCGTGACGCCTACACAATTGAGGAGTTTGGCGGCGGCGGCGGCGGCGGCGGAATTTTCGAGACCGATATCCTGTACAACCTTACCAACGGGCATACGTTCGGTCGCCTTTCTGGCAATGGAACTTACCCTGTTGGTGAAAGTGGCGTAACGGTTGTCGATTTCATCCGTGACGTTCTCATTATGCAGAGCGCGACATTCAGTGCTAATCCTATCCCTTCTTGGCTGTACAACCTCACGAACATTAACATCGATGTTCAGTGGCAGTATACTGGTGGAGACAACGCGACTTTGGTTCGCCGCGTCAACGATGGTGCTATCGAAGAGTTGCAGACGGGCATTGCTCCCGGCAGCGGAACTTTCTTGGATGAGACGCTGCCTACGTTCCCGCAGTTTGCCATCAACTACGTTTACTACTACCTGAATATCTTTGATGCTGAGGGCAATCAACTTCTTCAGGACGTAGCTATTGCTACCCAGCAGGCGTATATGGTTCCTGCTGTCACGACAAGTGTTGAAGCCGACAGCAACGGTCGCTCTCCCGACGAGACTGGACTTATCCGTGAGTGGGGTAATGACGCTAGTAGCATCGAGGGTGTAGCCACTAAGATGTCTACCTACGTCCCTATGACGGAGGTTCGCATGTATCGCGATGCTACTGAGATTGATTCAGTCACTGTTTCTGGTGACCCTGCCAGCGAGACTTTAACTGTTCCCGGAGACGCTCCTACCAGTCCCACTACTGACTTCACGTATACGACACAGGTTTCGGATACGCAGAGCAACAACGACGGAGATGCGTTTGCTAACGTCAGTTCTGACCAGACGGTAAGCATGCGTCCACCCATGATGTTTATCGCAAACTCTTTGGATGGTTCTGGCGCTAATCCCGGTCAGGCGCTGTATGACTCATATACTGATGCTACTGACGGTTACTTCCGTCTTTTCGATGGTGAGTTTGCTGAGACATTCTCTACTGTAGCTACCATGGCTGATTTCAACAACTACGCTTGGATTCTTTATGACGACGCTCTTGGCGCTCAGGAGCTTCGTCAAGGCGGCCCTACAGGTCCTATCGTCAACTTTGACGACTTTGGTACTGAGCCTATCACTAATGATTTTGGTGTAAGCGTAAATGTTCGCTTGCTTCGTTCACCTTTTACTGGTCCTTTCTCTACAGGCACCAACTTCTACATTTCATCTAATGGCTGAATTTCCCGACCTACTCATCAACCCGAACCCTAACGCTCCTACTCTGGACGCTTCGGGAAACCAAGTCCGTGGAGTCAACATTTTTGAGACTACGGCAGAGCGTGATGCTCTAAACATTACGGTTCGTATCCCCGGCGCCTTGGCTGTCATTAAGGGTAGTGACGAGCTGTATCAGTATACGGCCTCTACTGTTGACGACACGGCTTGGCAAGACGCAGGCAACTGGCTTGGTGTAGGCTCTGCTGGCGCTGCTGGCGTTACAGATATTGACGGTGAGGACGGAAGTATCACGCTTACTGCCGGTGACGGCATTGAGATTGATGTTATTAGTGGCACTGGAGAGATTGAGATTAGTTCCACTGGCGGAAGCACTGAGGGCATTGACCTTTCTTTTGTCGTTCGTGACACCGCATACGCGAATGACCAAGACCACGAAGGAACCGTATTCACCTTTGGTCTTACTGGCTCATTAGTGGTTGGTGTTTATCAGTATAATGGCACTACATGGAGCGCAGCTAGTAATACGGCACCTTCCTTCGCTAAGGGGCTATTGGGACTTGGACTGGGTAACGCGGGCGTCTTACAGAGCGGGATATTTTGTTTGACTGTCGGCGCTCCTTTTACTGCTGGCGATGTACTGTATCTCGGTGCCGGTGGCAGTATTATTAATGACATCAGTGGCCTCACCCAAGGTCAAGTCGTGCGTGTTATTGGTGTCTATTTAGGGCAGTCTGGCAGTGTATACAAGACTTATTTTAATCCTAGTCCAGACTGGATTGAGATTGCGTAATGCCGGGGCTCAAGAAGTTTTCTGATGTAGATGTCACTGACATTGAAGGTGTGTCTTCGGCGTCGAGTATCGCGGGGATTAGTGGTGTTGACCTTTTCGGTTTACCATTAATTCTTCGGTTGACAATTGCCGCTGATGGAAACTCGTGGGACCCTACAATTAAAATGAATAACGGCCTTGGAGTTATTGATTGGGGAGACGGAACCCCTACTGAATCGGTTAGCATAGTCGACCTTCCTCCTCACACGTATTCTACTGCCGGGACATACGATGTAACGCTGTCCCCTTTCAAGAGTTCTCTAACCCGTACGGTTGGTTTTGGTGTACAGGACTCGCAAGTCACAGAGGTTCTTGCTTTTGGCGACTGTGGAAGTGTAAGCTTTACTAACTGGGAGTCTCTTGTCACAATTCCTCTCAATGGTTATTTAGACCTAACGGGGGTTGTGTTTTTTAGGAACAGTATTTTTCAAAATTGCTCTGATTTTGTGGGGCCAACAAGCATGTCGGGCTACGCCTCTTTGGGCACGACTTCTTCTCTTGGGTTAAGCTTTCAAGGAGCCCCTTTGTTTAACGGGCCCGGACTTAATGATTTAGACACCTCCTCGGTCATAAATCTTTCTCTAGTGTTTACCGGAGCTTCTGCCTTTGACCAGCCCCTTGACAATTGGGTCGTCAGTGGTGTGACGAATATGTTTGGGATGTTTGACGGAGCTTCTGCGTTTGACCAAGACATCGGTGGCTGGGACGTTAGTCTTGTGAGTAATATGAGCATTATGTTTCGTGGCGCCAGTTCATTTAACCAAGACATCAGTGGTTGGGATGTCAGTAGTGTGAATACTATGACCACCATGTTTAATGGTGCCAATTCGTTTGACCAGAACCTTGGGGCGTGGCGGTTTAAGAATAACGCGGACTGTCGTTTCTTCCTTTTAAGTTCCGGCATTAGCGATGCGAATGTGGCACTGTGTCTAGAAGGCTGGGATAGTGTTGGTCAAGGCACGGGGGTTGATATGTCTAATGTGGTATCAAGGACTTTAAGTGAGTCTACCTATCCGAATGCTAAGGCCGCGTACGACAATCTCATTGCTACCTATAGCTGGGACCTTACCAACGCAATCACTTGGGTTGGTCCTTTACCTCTCTTTTTAGACGCTTTTCCTAACGCGGCGGCAGCATACAGTGTTCGCTTGCTTCGCACGGGGTACGTTGGTTCTGCTATGCGCGTGCGTCGTGCCGTAACCCCGTTTGACGAGCAAGACATTGGCTTCACTCCGGGGGGTGATTTAGACGAGGCGGCTATCGTAGCGTTCGGTGGCAGTGATGAGCTCCGGGTTTCAAAATGGTACGACCAGAGTGGGCAGTCTAAAGACGTTGAGCAGATTACGCCAACCGCACAGCCTCAGATATACAACGGGGTTAGTGTTGTTCAAGACAACGGTCGTGCAGCTTTGCAGCTTAGCGGGGCGCAGGGTTTAAACTGTAGTACAAACACCCGAACTACACAGGGTCCGAGTACGGTCATTCAGGTGCGCAACGCCCCAAAACAGGCCGGCTTCCAGCAGCCTGTTGGTTTCTATCGGGTTCAGCGTCATGTTATAGAGCGCGTGGGTCAATCTACCTATGACGATGTTTCAATCGGCACGGCATGGGCTAACGGTGAGTACCTAAGGTATCCAAACGCAAACGTTACAACTCAGCTATTGCACATTTCAAGCTGGGATGGCAGTACGCAAACCGGGGGTAGGGACTTGATACAGCTATTTGAAAACGGTGGTGCCGCCGAGTCTTCTTTAGTTGGGACAGGTGGCTTTGGGGTTCCTGTTTCGGGTGATAATTCTATTGGCTGGCGGCACGCTACAAGTAGCCAAGGATGTACCGGTTACTTCCAAGAGGTAATTATTTACCCCAGTGACGAGAGCTTCTACCGTGTGGATATGGCAAACAACATTATGACCCACTTTAACATACCATAATGCCGGGGCTCAAAAAGTTTTCTAATGTAGATGTCATTGACATCGAGAGTGTGTCTTCGGCGTCGAGTATCGCTAGGATTGATGATGTTGACCTTTTCGGTTTACCATTAATTCTTCGGTTGACAATTGCCAATGATGGAGACTCGTGGGACCCTACAATTAAAATGAATAACGGCCTTGGAGTTATTGATTGGGGAGACGGAACCCCTACTGAATCGGTTAGCATAGTCGACCTTCCTCCTCACACGTATTCTACTGCCGGGACATACGATGTAACACTGTCCCCTTTCAAGAGTTCTCTAACCCGTACGGTTGGTTTGTCTAGCTTTGACACTCCGGACACACAAGTCACGGAGGTCCTTGCTTTTGGCGACTGTGGACGTGTAGGATTTAGGAGGTGGGCTTCTCTTGTTACAATTCCTCTCAATGGTTATCTAGACCTAACGGGGGTTGATTTTTTTCAGGGCGCTATTTTTCAGGAGTGCTCTTCATTTGTGGGGCCAACAAGCATGTCGGGCTACGCGAACTTGAATTTGACTTCTTTTCTTTCGCTAATATTTAAAGAAGCACCTTTATTCAATAGGCCCGGTCTTAATGATTTAGACACCTCCTCGGTCACGACTTTTTTTGAAGCGTTTGCTGGCGCCAGTTCCTTTAATCAGGACATCAGTGGTTGGGACGTTAGTCTTGTGCAGAATATGCAGGCTATGTTTCGTGACGCCATTTCCTTTGACCAACCCCTTAATAGTTGGGACGTTAGTCTTGTGGGGAGTATGCAGGCTATGTTTTATGGCGCCAGTTCCTTTGACCAACCCCTTAACAATTGGGACGTTAGTAGTGCGGAGGATATGGGCGTTATGTTTCGTGGCGCCAGTTCCTTTAATCAGGACATCAGTGGCTGGGACGTAGGTGCAGTGTTTAGTATGGGCGCTATGTTTGCTGAGGCCAGTTCCTTTAACCAGCCCCTTAATAGTTGGGACGTTAGTAGTGTGAGGTTTATGGGTGTTATGTTTAGTGACGCCAGTTCCTTTGACCAACCTCTTAACAATTGGGACGTTAGTAGTGCGGAGGATATGGCCTCTATGTTTGCTGGCAGTTCCTTCAATCAAGACATCAGTGGTTGGGACGTCAGTAGCGTGAAGAGTATACGTAGGATGTTTTTCGATACCTCTTTTGACCAACCCCTTAATAGTTGGGTCGTGAGTGCAGTGACGAATATGGAGGCTGCGTTTCGTAACACTAGTTCCTTTAACCAACCCCTTAATAGTTGGGACGTTAGTCTTGTGGAGGATATGCAGTATATGTTTAGTGCTGCCAGTTCCTTTGACCAACCCCTTAACAATTGGGTCGTCAGTGCAGTGACTAAAATGAACAACATGTTTGAAAATGCCAGTTCATTTAACCAAGACATCAGCGGTTGGGACGTAGGTGGTGTGGATACTATGACCACCATGTTTCGTGCTGCCACTTCGTTTGACCAGAACCTTGGGGCGTGGCGGTTTAAGAATAACGCGGACGGTAGTTTCTTCCTTTTAAATTCCGGCATTAGCGATGCGAATTTAGCGTTGTGTCTAGAAGGCTGGGACAGTATTGGTCAAGGCACGGGGGTTGATATGTCTAATATGGTAGTAAGGACGTTAAGTGAGTCTACCTATCCGGATGCTAAGACGGCATACGACAATCTCATCGCAACCTATAGCTGGGACCTTACCAACTCAATCACTTGGGTTGCATGAATTATATTTACAAGACCAACGATTACGACCAGTATTGGATTTACTGGGAGGGTCCAGTATACGAGGCGACATGTCCAGCACCATCACCCTATTCGAAATCCTCACTGTCGCAGCGGCACTTGTCGGGATTTACTTTAAGATGCAAACCGAAGTCGGAAAGCTGAAGGGGCGTATCGCCATGCTGGAGAAGCAGGAGCTACAAGTGATGGGCATGTTGGAGAAGCTCATGAACTCTGTTGACGAGCTCAAGATTCTTTTCGCTCAAAAGGGAATGAAATGAAGTTCTTCACTTATTCTGAGTTCGACTCTCCAGACCTTCCCGGCTCAGGCCATGAGATGCAGCAGGAGTTCCTCGATAAGTTGGATTTGGCTCGCGGGCTCAGCAACGTACCCTATGTTATCAACTCTGGCTTCCGGACGCCAGAGCACAATGCTGAGGTTGGGGGAGTCCCGGGAAGCAGCCATCTTACGGGCTGGGCTAGTGATATTCGCACGGACAGTTCCAACCGCAGGTTCCTTGTCTTGAAGGGGCTCTTAGCCGCCGGGTTCAATCGTGTGGGTATAGGTCAGAATTTCATCCATGTGGACTGCGACCCGAGCAAGGCGGGCAGCGTCGCTTGGTTGTACTGAATTGTGTACCTTGGTTCTATGATTGATTTCATCTCAGAAAACTGGATTGCCCTCACGATTGGCCTGATGGCGTTCATTAAGATTATCGTGAATTTAACTCCAACGGATGCTGACAATGCTGTATTTGGTTATCTCGATATCCTTATTACTGCTATTACTGGCGACCGCCGTAAGAAGAAGTAATATGGCTAAGATTAATAGCGCGAGCTACCCCGTTAAATCGGCTCCACTAAACGGAGCGGATACGGCTATTGGGACAGACTCGCAGACCGTAGACAAAGAGACCAAGCAGCTTAGCGTTCAGGATATTGCTGACTTTGCCACCAATCCGGCGAATACCAATGTTGTCAACTCTGTAAACGGACTGGGGCCTATCAGCACCAGCCCTACTACAGGCAATGTGGGTGTTTCGTTGGACACCGTCTCCGGCGTTCAAGGCACATACCAGCACGCCAATGTTACTGTCGACCAGTACGGAAGGGTTACTTCGGCATCTACCAACACTCCGGTTACTTCGGTCAACACTCTTGATGGAAGCGTAGGCGTTCTCGCTGGTGCCGGCGTCAGCGTTGTTACTTCTGCCGTAGACAACACCATTACCATCAACAGTACTGGAAGTGGAGGCAGTGGTAGCGTCACCCAAGTTCTTGGCGGTACAGGATTGGAAACTAGCCCAGCAGGAGGGATTATTACCACGGGTACCATCAACCTTGCGGACACCACTGTCACTCCCGCCTCGTACACCAACGCAAACATCACCGTCGACCAGCAGGGTCGTATTACGGATGCTTCTAACGGTGACGGTCAGCCCAACCAAGACTTGCAGTCGGTGCTTACGACGGGTAACGCCGCT
>Ga0233411_10000535_pt1 | contig 11578 bp, 10 predicted proteins | sample Na_anoxic_2_MG_FD_179799 | JGI IMG/M metagenome (GOLD analysis project Ga0233411, IMG submission 179799) | Seawater microbial communities from Saanich Inlet, British Columbia, Canada - Na_anoxic_2_MG | ecosystem: Environmental > Aquatic > Marine > Inlet | place: Canada: British Columbia...
CCGAACTTATCCGCCAACCCCTCATAATCGCAGGGAGGATTCAGTCCAACGGATAATACCACCATATCGAATTCTACCTCTTTTACGCCATCGTCGCCGGCAGTATATCTTACAACTACATTCTTGTTTTCAGGGTTCTCTCTTACTATTGATGCGTAGCTTCTAATGAATTCAACTCCGGGAAGTTGTTCTGCTCTTTGATAGTATCGTTCAAAATCCTTACCATGAGAACGAATATCGTTATGGAATATCGTACACTCTGCCTCCGCTTCATGATCTTTTGTCAAAATTACCTGTTTTTGAGTATAGGTGCAGCATACGCCTGAACAATAGCTGTTCTCTCCCGGGGTAACCCGTCTGGAACCGACGCATTGAATCCAGGCTATCTTTTTTGGATGCTTATTGTCTGAAGCACGCAGTACCTCACCTTCGTATGGCCCGGTGGAGGCTAACAACCGTTCATAGTCCATACTGGTTACCACATTCTGCAATTTTCCGTAGCCATATTCATCTTTCACCTTAGGGTCAAATGGCTCAAGACCGGGAGACAGAATAATAGCCCCGACTTCTATTTCTACTTTCTCAGCCTTTTGATTAAAATCAATGGCATCATTTTTACAGACTCCGAGACAAATAGCGCATTTTTTTTCTTTAATATAAAGACAGCTTTCATCAATATATGAGATGAGGGGAATTGCTTGAGAGAAATATATATGAACAGCCTTATTCCCCGATATTTCCTGATTAAATTGATCAGGGTATTCGACTGGGCAGTATTCTACACAGGTCGTACAGCCCGTGCATTTGTCCTCTATAATGTACCTCGGCTTTTTGATCAGGTTTGCCTTAAACGCGCCTGCTTTTCCTTCTATACTGTCAACTTCAGTATAGGTCAGGACCTCTATGTTGGGATGCCGGCCGACCTCGACCAGTTTAGGTGAGAGAATTCACATGGAGCAGTCATTGGTGGGAAAGGTCTTGTCAAGTTGAGCCATATGGCCCCCAATGCTCGGCGCTTTCTCAATCAGATAAACCTTAAAACCGGCAGTGGCAAGATCTAACGATGCCTGAATACCGCTGATTCCTCCACCGAGAACCATAACATCGCCAAAATTACTGTCCGCGAAACTTTTACAAATCCGTTCAATTTGTTCTTTTTCCACTTCTCAATTTCCTTATCAGATTTCCAAGGTGCCCTGAACAGTGTCCATCCACAAATGATAAAAATTGTTCGAGTTCAAGGAAGGCGATAATTGTAACCGCAAGAATACATTGGAGTATTCTGAGGATTACAATTTGAGCCTGACGCCGAAATCGGGCAAATTAGCCATTTGTGGATGGACACTAAATAACTTCCTGTATTATTTCCGTTATGTCCTTAATCTCTATATTTTCGTCGAAACCCATGGTTACCCTGCTATCTTCAAGCATGGTAATGCAGTATGGGCAACAAGTAACCAGCAATTCAGCTCCGACACCAATAGCCTGTTCTATTCTCAGATCGCCGAATCTTTCCCCTTTTTGAGTTTCCATCCAAACCCTGCCGCCTCCTCCTCCGCAACAGAGACTATCTACGCGCGATTCAGGCATCTCATTCAATTCCAAACCAGGTATGTTCTTTAAAATTTCTCGAGGTTCGTCATATATGTCATTATGTCGACCCAGGTAACATGGGTCATGATAAGTAACTTTCTTCTCATACTCCCTGGTAAGCGCAAGCCTTCCTTCATTCATAAGCTCGAATAAATATTGAGAGATATGAATCACCTCAAAGGTTACCATAAATTCGGGATATTCATTTTTGAAGGTGTGGTAGCAGTGAGGGGAAGAAACAACGATTTTCTTCACGCCACTATCGATAAACGTTTTGATATTTTCCCTGGCCAGGCGTTTGAACAATTCCTCATCACCTGTCTTGCGGATGCTTTCTCCGCAGCAGTTCTCCCTGGAGCCCAGTATCCCGAAATCCACTCCTGCCGAGTTGAGAATTTTCGCTGTAGCAGCGGAGACCTTTTTCAATCTCGGGTCATAACTTGGGTAGCAGCCCGGAAAATATAAGACCTCCATTTCCTCGGTGAATGATTTTACTGAAAGGCCTTTAGCCCAGTCTGCCCTCTTTTTGCGTTCCTCACCAAGGGGGTTACCTTCGCCAATGAGGCTTCCGCTCGCAGTGCGGACAGGCTTTACAGAAGAAGGAAAAACCCCATATTCCGTTGCAACCCTGCGTAAGGCGACTCCGGATTCTATCTGTTTTACGTCCCTGGGGCACTGCTGAGGGCATCTTCCGCAGGTCGTACAAAGCCACATTTCTTCACTTTCTATCTCAGTAAAACCAAACGTCGCCTGTCGGACCAATTTGCGCATACTAAAGGTTCTAACCCTGTTCCACGGACAAACCGTATCACATAATCCGCATTGGAAGCATCTCTTGAAGGCGTCACCACCGCTTTCTTTGATGACATCTATGATCTCTTTGTAGTCGGCTACAGTCTCCACTGTCTTTCTTAATCCTCTTCTTCGCCGTAATAGTTCAGCCTATTTTTGACAGAATTAACAGGGTGAACCGGATTATTGTTTGATTTTGCGATATGTGTTCCTGATCTGCTGGGTTTAAATCATATTTGCTCTATAATCCTGTCAGATATTTTTCTTGCAGTGACCTATTGCCTTTCGCCTTAATGTTTTAACCCTTCATTGACATTCGGGCAACGGTATCCATTATCTTGTCCAACCCATATTTGTCTGCCAACGCTTCCAATCCGATCTCCATCTCCTCCTGCTCAGCCTCTTCCTCTTCTTCGACTTCCTCTTCTCTTTCTTCGTAAGTCAGGGCATCAGTTATGCACCACTTAACACACAAGGGTTCTTCTTCATCTTCACACATATCGCATTTTAAAGGCAACCCGGAATCAGGTTCTTTAAAAAGATCCCTGGATGGGCAGGAAGCTCTGCAGAAGGCACACTCGTCATATTCCTTTCCGTCAATCGTATATTTATCCCTGCCGGCACATTCAGCTACAGCATATTCACCCGCGTATACAGGAACATATACATCTTTAAGTGGGTCATGAATCACCCGAATACGAGCCCTCGCAGGATTATTACTGCTATATTTCGGCGCAGCGTGAAAAGCAGAGCAGATTACCTCACATGCCCGACAACCATTGCATTTATCAACATCAATTTTTATTGTCTTAACAATTTTCATTTTTTTCTCACCCTTCACGGTTCACGTCCCCCAGTCTATTTCTTCTCTTTTTCTGCCGAAGTCTCTTTGGAAGAAGAATCTTCACCCTCTGTCAGTATCCCTCTCTGTATAAAATCTTCACTCACATAATCTAAACCCAAATCATGCAAAGTCTCTTTCGTAGGAATACCTTCATCATTCCACCCCTTAAATTTGTAATACTCATCTAAGAGTTCCTTTTCAAGCTCGGGAAATCTCTTCTTCCAATGGTTTTCGGGCGGCTTATCATCTTTTTTCCTCATGCCTCTTCTGATATTTATGGCCCTAACCAATGTCCGGTATCTCCTGGCTCCTTGCGTTAGTTTTTCTTTATCCATCTCGATCCCGGCCCCGGATGAGATAAATTTCGGGTAATTGTGTATATGATACGGCGGTTTCAGGGGAAATGACGACAACCCGGCACACATCCCGAGGGCGTCATCAATGTAGTGCATCATTTCCTGCCAGTTAACGATCTCACAGCACATTTGAACAGTTGGGAAATACGGGATTGAGTTTTCTCCGCGGAGTTCCCAATCTAAAAAATATTGCTTAAATTTTTCATCAGGAACCTGGATCCAATCCTTCACAAACTCTTCTCTCGCTTCTCTCGTAGGAAAAGGCGCCTGAGGAAAATTCCCTTCAATTTGGGTAATGTTCACTTTCTCGCCGGTGCTATACATAAGAAAATACATGGGATTCAGCATTGATAGTTTGAGAGGCAATTGCTCATGTTTCTTAATATTATTATGAGCATATGCCTTTGCGTCGTTTCCAATTTCCTGGGCCGCCCAGTAAGTGCCATTGGCCAAAACATCTCCTACCCCTTCCCTCCGAACAATTCTGTCAAGTAACCAGTAAAATCTCCCCTCGTTATCGGACGGCATTCCTTCAAAATCTTTATCAGGCAAAATGCCGTTTTCGTAAAGTTCAAGGGCAAAGGCCATAACTTGCGGGGCTGAGTATCCATCCACACCATATTCCGTAGCCCGTTGAGCGATTTTTAGACCAAAATCCAGATCTGAATAGGCCGCCAGCGTATAAGTAAGTTTCGAGAAGCATTTCATCATGTATGTTGAAAGTCCCGGGAAGGAAAGTGTTGCCCCGCATTTCATCGGACAGTTATAGCAACTTATTAATCGCGTCCGCGAATTTTCCAGAGTCTCCGTCCATTCCTTTTCGACTTCCTCGGTCCAAAAACCTTTCCTGCGGGTACGGGAATTCCCCCACATGAAATTCTCGGTGTGCCATTTCTCATCATGAACTGCCATCTCCTGCGGTGACCCAAGCCCGGCAAGAATGGGCATTACCCCTGGAATTGGATTTCCATCCCGGGCTTTTATATGTTCCAGCACTTCATTACAAAGTTCCAGGTATTCAGCCGGTTGAGCAATATTGACGTCCTTTGTTCCACGGACAACTACCGCCTTTAACCCTTTGTCTCCCATAACGGCCCCTATTCCGCCCCGGCTGGCACTGGACCTTCCTTGCTCAATAGAAGCAAAATAAACCCTGTTTTCACCAGCCAGGCCGATAGCAGCCACCTGGGCTTTAGGCTCGTTCAATTCCTTTTTAACAAGTTCTGCAGTTTCAATAGCGCCCTTACCCTGCAAATGAGAGGCATCACGTATTTCTACTTTGTCATTGTTTATCCACAAATAAACCAGATCAGGAGATTTGCCGCGAAAGATCACTTTGTCATAACCGGCATACTTCAATTCCGGTGCCCAAAACCCCCCCATCATTGAAAATGCCATTAACAAAGTCTGAGGAGAAATGGTAGAAACAATGGTGCGATTACAACCGGTAGCAGGTGTCCCACATAAAAGACCGGCGGCGAATATTAGCAGATTATCAGGAGAAAAGGGTTCAACTTCAGGCGGAACCCTGTCCCACAATATCTTGGCGTTAGTACCTAACCCACCGAGATAAGCCTCGGTATCTTTTGGGTCAGTTGCTACTCTCTCAATATTTCCCCGGGTTAGATCAATTTCCAAATTAAACCCTGTCTCTGCGTACCTCATTTTTTTCCCCTTCTATATTACCTGAATCCTTGAAATACTTTTTGATTAATCATCGGCTGCCGGGACTTAACTCAAAATGGCCTTCACCTGATACTGATATTACTCCGGCAATTAAATACCTCAATATTGTCATTCCGGCGAAAGCCGGAATCCAGGTGGGTACTGGATGCCGGATCAAGTCCGGCATGACGGAGTTAGACTATTCAGTTGCCAGGTTAATAATACTGAATCAATAATCCAGTTTTTTCCTGAGATTAATAAAATTGCTTCGATCAAAGCCCATTGTCTTAAAAAAGGATAACAGATCTACAGAATCCCAGCGTACAGCGGTATGGATATGGGTAATGCCTTTCTCTCCATAAATACGAACTATTTCATCGGCCAGCCTTTTCCCAATCCCCTTTCCCATATACTTTATATCTACACCCATCGTGACAATCCATGCGCTCTTTTCAAGGCCAAACCCACCAAAAACTATATAACTGATCATATAACCGACTACCTTGCCATCAATTTCAGCCACAAAACTGATATCTTTGTTTTCCCGGATCTGTTCTTTAATGATTTGCCTGAAATCGATCTTCGAAGACGATTTGGTAATAGCAGACTGAATCCTGCCAATATCTTCCGCATCTTCAGGTTTGATTTTTCTAATAAGCATATCTTTCGCAGATTTATCCATATATACTCGTTGATTATTTTTTAATTAACCCTGATTATCTTTACCTGATGTCCAACCCAATCAGGCGGCAGGTAAACTCGCCCGCTGTTTCCGCTCAGCTTCACCACCTTTTCCACCATCTCTTCACCATAGACTTCGAATTTGACATTCCCCTGTTCCCTTTCAGAATTCAAGGTTTTTTTATTGTTTGATTTTTTTGATACAATAACTGTAGGCATATATGATCTTCCTCAGCCAAATAAGAATAGAGAATGGAAACACTGTAATAAATTGATATTATGGCAATTTACCGCACTATTTAACCCGACAGCCTCTTTGATAATAACTACATCATAGCTACAAAGTAACTACATGTCAAGAAAAAATATTGAGCAGGAATGTATGATTTGACAGGAAAAACCAGGTGAAATTTTGAATTTTTCTAAGCTGAATCTTTATAATCATTTTGGTGCCGAAGGCGAGACTCGAACTCGCACAGGCATACACCCACTAGACCCTGAACCTAGCGCGTCTACCAGTTCCGCCACTTCGGCATATAAATGGAGTTGAAATATTAAAAAAAAAAGATTATATTACGGGCAAAACCTTGTCAATAACTATTATTTGCTGCGACCGGTTTAAGTCGTAAGCCCTTTTGTGAGGCATCCATTTTAATATGACTGTTATCTCTGATACAAAACAAATTATAAAGCCATTAAAAAATCCTGTGCTGAGTATAGGTAACTTCGATGGAGTTCATAAAGGTCACCTGGCCCTTTTTGATAAGGCAAGGGAAAGGGCTAAATACATTGGTGGACAATCAGCGATTATTACCTTTCATCCTCACCCCATGAACTTCATGAAACCTGAAAACAAACCCGCCTTGATCACCCCCACACAACAAAAATTGAGGCTGATAAAGGGTGCCGGAATTGATGTCATTTATTGTTTAGCCTTTACAAAACAATTTGCCGCAATCTCTGCTCGTGATTTTGTTCATGATATCTTAATTGACAAAATTGGAGTCAAGGAAATGGTGGTCGGCTATGACTGCACATTCGGGCATCGACGTGAGGGGAACATCTCATTCCTCCAAGACATGGGCAATCGCCTCGGTTTTGCGGTACATGTGGTAGAACCGATTAGTATTGATGGTACCCTGGTCTCCAGTACATCCATCCGAAAACTGGTTCGGGAAGGAAATCTGACAAAATCAAAGAAATTATTGGGGAGGGATTATCAGATATGCGGAATTGTGGTTAAAGGAAGAAACAGAGGCGGCAGGGTCCTCGGCTTCCCCACCGCCAATTTAGAATTAATAGATGAGTTGACCCCTAAGAAAGGGGTATATGCCGTAAAGGTGTTTATTGATGGTCAATCTTATAACGGATTAATCAATATTGGACATAACCCCACCTTTGGCAAAGGCCCATTCTCGGTAGAAACACATATACTTGATTTTTCAGGAGACCTCCTTGGCAGGACTATTAAGATCGACTTCATTGAACGGCTAAGGGCTGAAAAACATTTCAAGACAATAGAAGATCTAAAAACCCAAATCTGTCAAGATGTTATTCAGGCAAAAAAAATATTGTAACTCAGGTGGATAGGCTGAAGGTAGAAGGCTTTTAGGGACAAATCATGCACGATCATACAAAACTTAGGGCATTTGAGCTGGCTGACGAGGGAACAGTATTGATTTAAGAGAAGGTCTTGAATGGTTTAATTCGAGCGTTGCGAGATGATTAATATACTTCAGTCTTCAGTCTTCAACCTACATACCTGAGTAGAGCAAAATATTTAGACATAAGGCCGCTCCCATATAAGGGCCTCAATTCTTTCGATCAATCCTGACAAACTGGATGGATGAAGAGCTGAAATAGCAATCCCTCCCATGTTTTTGGACAAAGTGTCGGCCGCTTCCGGGCTTAAGAGATCCGTCTTATTGAGAACTAAAAGGACAGGGGTTCTATTCAAAACCAAATTTGACAGGACTTCCTCAACAGTTCTTATCTGTTCCTCTAACCGGGGGTTTACCGCATCAACTACATGAAGCAACAGTTCTGCATCATGGAGTTCTTCCAGCGTGGCAGCAAAGGCCTCCATAAGACTTTCAGGTAAATTCCGAATAAACCCCACCGTATCTGTAATTATTGCTTCCCGCTCCCTTGGAAACCTCAGACGTCTACTGCTCGGATCCAGCGTCTCAAAAAGGCGATTGTTCACTCCCACATGGCTGTGGGTCAGCGTGTTTAACAGGGTTGATTTCCCGGCGTTTGTGTACCCCACAATGGAAATCACGGGCAGCCTTTTCAAATTTCTCAACCTTCTCCTTTCCTCCCTCTGCCGCTTTATCTGTATCAGTTCCCTGTTCAATCTGGCGAGCCGTTCATGCACACGACGTCTGTTTATTTCAAGCTTAGTCTCACCAGGCCCCCTGCCCCCGATTCCTCCGGTCAGCCTGGACATTGCGGTATTCTTTGTGGCCAGCCTTGGCAGGAGATACTTCAACTGGGCAAGTTCAACCTGGATCTTTCCCTCTCTCGTCACGGCCCGTCTGGCAAATATATCGAGGATAAGCTGACTTCGATCAATGATCTTCAACTCTGTAAAGTCTGTTAATCCCTTCACCTGGGCCGGCGTCAACTCGTTGTTGAAAATCAGGAGATTTGCCCCGGTTTGAAGACACTGGAGAGCCAATTCGCTCAATTTCCCTTTTCTAATTAAGAAACGAGGATCTACCTTCTTAATATGGTGAACTGTTTTCCCAACCACATCTATACTGTCGGAAAGCGCAAGATCCTCAAGCTCATCCAAAAACTCTTCTCCCTGCCACCTGCGACCGGTCGTTACACCAACGAGAAGAGCTCTCTCCCTCTTTTTTACAGAGAGCCTGACCCGGGATCTGTCCAACTCTTCTTCAAGCGACTGGATCAATTCAAAAAAATCCGTATTCAATTGCCCGATATCGGAAACTCTATTTACAATCCATCCCTTTCCATCCCTGTTTGCCGGCAGAATATTGGCATAAATAATGGATCCCGGGATCCCCTGTTCATTCACTTGGACACACACCATGAGATCAAGACCAATCAATACCAAATCCGTCAGATCCTCCTTTGAAAGCGGTTCCCCATTTAGATGCGTATGGATACATCGAAGACCTTTGAGACGACCTGAGCCAAGCCTGCCCCTGCTAAGGGCAGGAATCCATATATGCTTACTATTGCCAACGACAACATAAGCGACTTTTCCTTTCCTGGTCATGAGCAGGGCGACTTGTCTTTTAATTTCACGGGAAATTGAGGAAATCTGGCGGGTCAATTCATGAGAAATTATCTCACGGGAAGATACACGACGACGGTAAAGATTCTGAAGTCTCTTTCGTTGGCTGGCCTTCAGACCACTTGTTTTGCCGTGTACTTTATCGATTGTCTAAGCCTTATTTCAAGCTTATATGGATTAAGGGGGATTGGGTGATATTAACCTGGCAATTAGATAGTCTAACTCCGTCATGCCGGACTTGATCCGGCATCCAGTACCCTTCTGGATTCCGGCTTTCGCCGGAATGACAATATTGAGGTATTTAATTGCCGGAGTAATAATGTCTTAAGTAGTGAATGAAAATCCCGGGAGGCTGTCCGAGAATGAGATATTCTTTCCAAGATCAAGAAAGGTAAAAATTATAACCACAGGAATACATTGAAGTATTTCGAGGATTATAATTTGAACCTGACGCAGAGATTGGGGAAAATAGCCATTCTCGGACAGCCTCCTGGTTTTCGTTCGAACAACACTAAGGGCTCGCTCAAAAATAACTTCGCAGAATTGACGCTCAGATTTGGGTGAGATTTGGCTGCTGCAATTGAGTGAAGCCAGAGGAATAGTGAACTATTTCGATGACTTCACGATTGAGCGGCAGCCGAAGATGGCCCGAAGCTGAGATGGGAAAATGTGAAGTTATTTTTGAGTGAGCCCTTAGCCCTATCTACCCTCCTATCCTTTACGGTTATCCTTCCACAGATCAAGTTCAGGATAAAGTTTTTTCCCGCATTCAGGACATATACTGTGACTGAAGTCAGCTTCAGAGTGGTCTCTGATATAAGCTTCAATCTGATTCCAATAGCCTTTATCATCACGGATTTTCTTACAGTTGGCACAAATAGGAAGCAATCCGCTCAGTGTTTTCACGTTTTCGAGCGCCCCTTGAAGTTCCAGAACCAGCTTTTCACGCTCTTCCTCTGCTTTCATTTCCTTGGTCACAATGGTAAGAGACCCCAGCGAGAGACAAATCTTATCTTGCTCATAAATGTCTATAGTTGCCTGATCCTTCATCCAGACATACCTGGTTTCACCGAGAGAAACTTTATATACGGCATCGATAATCCCCGTCTTCTTACTGTTATCACGCAATGCCTCTCTAACATTATTCAGTTCTCGCTTAACAATAGTCTCTTTTTCAATGTCGGCATTAATATCCATGTGTTTATATATACGGCGATCAACGATACTGTTTTGAAAAACCTCGACGGTTTTTGAGTAGTCACATTCCAGAAGTTCTACAAAATACTTACTGGCATACTCATACCAGATGGATTTCTCGTCTTCTTGCCACGCGGCGAGATACAAAATAGCCGGACTACCCGTCTTTTCAAGAGTGCGGAACGCTTCGATACATTCCAAAACACGATTTTTTAAAGCCCTGGTATAATTACCATTAAGGATATATCCGCAATATCCTCCTATGCCGGTCTGGTCAATATCATCATTGATTGCCATGGATTTCAATCTCCTTTTATCAATTCCTTAAACAAAATTTCCAGGACATAAATTTATCGCTGATACTAATCAAGCGTACGCCTGTAAAACTTGAATCCTATCAAAACCATCACTACCCAGAAAAGGACAATAGGCCAGATATGTGGAAGCGATTCAGTCAGGCCATTGCCTTTGAGGAGCACTCCCCTCACAAATCGGAGGTAATGGGTAAGGGGCAGACCTTCTCCCAGACATTGAGCCCAGAACGGCATCCCCCGGAAAGGGAACATAAACCCTGAGAGGAGTAAGGACGGCAGAAAGAAGAAGATGGAGAGCTGCATTGCCTGCAGCTGGTTATTGGCCATAGAAGAAAAGGTGATTCCAACCGTAAGATTTGCAGCAATAAAGAGGAGGGACAAGACCAGAACGAGTGAGAGGCTTCCCCGCAGGGGTATTTGAAAAAAGAAACGAGATGCCACAAAAATCAAGAGAATCTGCACATAGCCCACAAGGATATATGGGAGAATTTTCCCCAACATCACTTCCAGAGGGTTCACAGGGGTGGAGAGCAAACTCTCCATGGTTCCCCTCTCACTCTCACGGGTAATCGCAAGCCCGGTAATAATAACCAGGGTGAGTGTCAATATCACCCCCATAAGTCCTGGCACAATATTGTACTGTGAGATCGCCTCCGGGTTATACTGGGCATGTACACGGATATCAACCGGCAAATCGGTCGGAGCAAGATGTGCCAAAGGTCCTTTCAGATCCGGTTCCAGGGCGTTCCTTACGATTTTACTGAATGAGCCCACAGCCCTGCTGGTCGCCGATGGATCAGTGGCATCAACCTCCAGCAAAAGCACAGGATACTCCCCCCGGATAAGCTTCCGCCCAAAGAGTTCCGGGATG
>Ga0233411_10000539_pt1 | contig 11545 bp, 10 predicted proteins | sample Na_anoxic_2_MG_FD_179799 | JGI IMG/M metagenome (GOLD analysis project Ga0233411, IMG submission 179799) | Seawater microbial communities from Saanich Inlet, British Columbia, Canada - Na_anoxic_2_MG | ecosystem: Environmental > Aquatic > Marine > Inlet | place: Canada: British Columbia...
GCTGTTGGTGATGAAATATTAGAAAAGTATCTGGGCGGAAAAGGCCTGGCTTCCTACCTACTATACGAGCTTAATCCTGCGGGAATTGACCCGTTAGATCCCGCCAATTGTTTAATCTTTGCCACAGGCCCTGTTACCGGGAGTACTATCTGGGGATCAAGCCGTTACGGGGTCTACACCAAATCACCCCAGACCGGTTTCTATTCGGAATCATACGCCGGCGGAAAGGTCCCCGAAGCAATAGACTCCTGCGGATTCGACGCAATTGTCATCAAGGGGCAAAGTGACATACCCATCGTCCTTGCCATCCACCCTGAAGGTGTTGACTTTCACGAGGCAGGAGACCTGTGGGGGAAGGAGACCTATGAGACAGAGGACATGGTTCTGGAAAGATTTGCCAGGTCTGATAATAATTTCAGAAGACCGGGCGCTACCGTTATTGGACCTGCCGCCGAAAACCTTGTGCGGTTCGGGGTCATCAAGAATGATCACTGGCGATCATGCGGGAGGACAGGCGTTGGCACGGTAATGGGGGCAAAAAAAGTAAAGGCGATAATATTTCAAGGAGACCGGAAACGAACACTCCATAACACAGATGCAGTTCGTGCAATCTCAAAAAAAATAGTAAATGAGGGGAAGGACAACGCAGGGGTAAAGGCATACAAGAGTATGGGAACAACCATGATGGTTAAAATCGTAAATGAAGCCGGGGCATTCCCCACTCGCTACTGGTCAGACGGAAAATATGAAAACTGGGAAAAGATCAACTCCGATACGTTTCATAGAGACCTGAAAGTAAAACCACATAGCTGTCTTAAATGTTTTATGTCCTGTGGCCGTATGTCTACTGTGCAGCATGGGCGTCATGCGGGTCTCAAGTTAGAGGGCCCCGAATACGAAACAATCTATGCTTTTGGGGGACTCTGCCTTATCGACAGCATTGAAGAGATCGCCTATCTGAATGACATTTGCGACAGGTTGGGAATAGACACCATTTCTGCAGGCAATTTGTGCGGATTAACTATTGAAGCGGCAAGACGTGGAAAAGTGGACTTTAATATTGATTATGGTGAAGTAGATGCAATAGCTGAACTCCTTCAAATGATAGCCAGTAGAGAGGGAATTGGCGATGTACTGGCAAATGGTATTAAGTTTGCAGCTAAGGAATGGGGCCTGGAGGACATTGCGGTACACGTGAAAGGTATGGAGCCGCCCGGGTACGATCCACGTGTATTAAAAGGTATGGGACTTGCCTATGCTACTTCTGACAGGGGAGCATGCCACCTCAGGGCAACATTTTACAAACCTGAACTGAGCGGCATGATAGACCCTGATGTGATTGAGAATAAGGCCGAACTCTTTATCGATTTTGAGGATCGTCTCACAATTTTCGATACCCTTATATTTTGCCGTTTTTACCGCGATCTTTATCCCTGGGAGCAAATAGAAGAGATCATTCATTCAGTTACCGGACTAAATGCAGACCGAAAAATCCTTCAAGACAAGGCTTCCGGCATCTCCACACTGATTCACCGTTTTAACCTTCGGGAGGGCATGAAACCTGAGGACGAACGGCTGCCCAAAAGCCTCCACCGGGAACTCCCCAAGACCGGACAGGTCATAACAGAAGAAGAGATGGAATTCATGGTCGCCGATTACTATCGTCTTCGCGGATGGGATGAGCAGGAGAAGATCTGATTGTCGGTCTCAGCCGGGATCTGCAATAAATCCGGGTAGCAGCGATATGGCATAAAGGGGCAGATTACATATTTTCCCGTCCTTTTTGAAGTTAAGTAGATTTGTCCGTGCGAGCAGACCCGGATCAAACTGTAAATCATACGACTTTAAGCTTTTGCTCTTGGGATTAATACCGGCTTTAACCTCCAGCGGGCAAATCCGGCCTGCAAATTCACAAAGAAAGTCAAGCTCGGCCTTTCCGCCTTTACTCCTCCAATAGTAAAGCTGCTGATGGAAATGCGAAACCACTTGCTGAGCAACATAATTCTCTACAAAAGCGCCCTCATACTCATTGAAAAATCGCTCTCTCTGCACCAGCAGCTCAACAGGAGACCTTGCCATGGCACCAAGCAATCCGACATCCAGGGCATATACTTTGAAACAACCGGTGTCAGCATAATGCTTGAGGGGATGTTTAGGGTTTTCAACCGCATTTGCCCTGTGAATCAGACCGGTATCTTCCAACCAGATCAGGGCATTTTCATAGGCTCGCGCCCGGGCTCCTTTCTTAACAGCAGAAAAAACGAACTTCTTGTTTTCCCTTGCCAGATGCTTCGGTATGAAGTCCCAAATCAGTGTAAGCTTGGGTATGTCGGCTGCCGGGGCATGCTTGGCAAAATCAAAAACGTAGGATTTGATAATTTCTTCCTGAATATCTCTGGTCTCCCGCCCATTACTCGTCTCGACGAAGTGCTTGACAGCTTCCGGCATACCCCCAACAAAAAAATACCGGGAAAGTAGATCAATCAGATGTGAATGAAACGCTTCAGCCAGCGGAACAAGTGCATCGAGATTTCCAAGCAACTTTCTGTATCTGGATTCCCCCATGGCATCGAGGAATTCCAGGAATGTCATGGGATAGAGATGGAGAAAATTGACCTTCCCTACCGGAAAGGATCCGGGACTGGACAGTTTCACGCCAAGGAGAGAGCCTGCCGCCGCTATGTGAACATCGTTTTTCCGTTCAGTAAAATACTTCAGCGAATTCAGTGCACTATTTGAAACCTGGATTTCGTCAAAGATAAGCAGATCGACCTCCGGGCGAATCTCCAGTTTCATATAAATAGAGAGCTCTGCCAGTATTCGCTCCGGATTCATATCGCGTTGAAAAAACTGGCCGAGACCGGGGTCTTCCTCAAAGTTGCAGTATATGACATTTTCGTATTCACTGCGACCGAATTCCTTCAGAATAAACGTTTTTCCTGTTTGCCTGGCGCCTTGTAAAAGGAGTGGTTTTCTCCTGGGGGATGATTTCCATTCCAGCAATTTTGCATATATATCTCTTTTCATGGTATGGATTCTGCCACGTATGGGAGACGCTGTCAAGGGGTTTCGGCCAAAATATGTGATTCCTGTCACCTTATTCGGACGTAAAATGTGTTTTCTTGCACAAAATACACCCCTATCCAGCGCAAACAAATCAAGCATGACATAATGAGGGAGCATTATTATTGAATCTTCAGTGGCGACATCCTAAGATCAGCCAACCGGATCGCTTTCGAAGAACTGTAATTGATAGACATATACAATTGAATATGATACTGATGATAGTTTATCAATCGGTGTTTTTGGATCCTGACTGGACTGCCCATGAGATTATTAATTGTTGAAGATGATCAGAAAATCGCCTCATTCGTCTCAAAAGGATTGAGGGAGGCAGGGTTTGCCGTTGATGTGGCCACAGATGGAGTTGACGGTCTCCATTTGGGACTCACCGAGCCCTATGACGCTGCCGTTGTGGATATCATGCTGCCGGGTCTTGATGGCCTTTCATTGATTGAGAGGCTCCGGGAAAAAAAGATCTCCACGCCGGTCATTATTCTCAGCGCAAAGCGTTCAGTTGATGATCGGGTAAAAGGCCTCCAGACCGGAGGCGATGATTATATGACCAAACCTTTTTCTTTCTCAGAACTTCTTGCACGTATTCATGCCCTGATCCGCAGGGCGAGCCATGTTTCCGAACCCTCTACGATATCCATCGGTGATCTGACCATTGATCTCCTTACCCGTGAAGTAATACGTGGGGAAGTGACTATCAGCCTGCCTTCACGCGAATTTGCCTTATTAGAATATCTCATGCGCAACAAGGGCCGTATTGTATCCAAGACCTCCATTCTGGAACATGTGTACGATTACAGCTTTGATCCGCAGACCAATGTCATAGATGTCTTAGTCTGTCGGCTGCGAAATAATATTGACAGGGATTTTGACCTTAAAATGATCCAGACTGTTCGTGGAATGGGCTATGTCCTCAAAGACAAGTAAGAAGGCAGGATTAAGCTTCAGCCTGAAGTTAAGTATCCTATATGCCTTATTTTTTGTAATTGGTTCCGTTGGGCTATTTGTTTTTGCGTATTATCTTATCGGTGGATTGGTTGAACAGAGGGAACGGGAAATTATCAAGACCAGAATCCAGGAATACCAGGCCTGGTATAAGGAAGGAGGACTACGGGCCCTCAAGGCCCGTTTTTATAAACAATCTGATAACACGAGTGATATCTTTTTCGTACGTATAGTCGGCCCCTATAATCAGGTCCTGTTCGTCAGTATACCGAAAGGGTTTGATGCAAACAAACTTGAATCAATCCCTCCCCCTCAAACCGCGTTCTGGCTCTCTATCAAAGGCCAGACTGAGAAGAGCACCTGGACCATCGGTATAGCGCCTCTTGCCGGCGACCTTACTCTTCAGGTAGGAAAAAGCTCCACAAACAGCCGGGAACTCCTCTCCTACTTCAGGACCGTTTTTTTGATTTTTGTTGTGCCGATCCTTCTCCTCGGCCTAATCGGAGGTGGGCTTCTGACATTTCGCGCCATGAAACCCATCCGCAACCTGATTCAAACCGTTCGAGACATTCTGAAAACGGGAAAAATGAGCACTCGTGTACCCGTGACTGCCGGACGTGGTGAGATGTATGAACTGGTGGGTCTCTTCAACCAGATGCTTGACAAGAACGACTCTCTGATACAGGCAATGCACGAATCCTTAGATAATGTTGCCCATGATCTGCGTACACCAATGACCCGTTTACGCGGAGTAACTGAATTTGCGCTTCAGGACCCTCAAAATCAAAGTGCCTGTCAGGAAGCCCTGGCAGACTGTATGGAAGAGTCAGAACGTGTATTGACCATGCTCAATTTATTGATGGATGTGGCTGAGGCGGAAACAGGGGCCATGAGATTAGACATCACCGAGGTATCGGTCCCTGAAGTAATCCGGTCAATCGTTGATTTATATGAGGTGGTGGCTGAAGAGAAACAGATTACAGTTACTACAAGTCTCCCCGATGACCTACTCATTAATGCAGATCGAACCCGATTTCAGCAGGTCATTGGTAACCTTGTTGACAATGCACTCAAATACAGTAGTAATGGCGGACAAGTTCATATCTCGACCCATGAAAAAACTGATTACGTCATAATTTCGATCTCTGATCAAGGGATAGGAATTCTCCCCGATGAGATCGACAAGATATGGGATCGTTTATACAGGGGTGACCGTAGCCGATCCAAACGCGGACTGGGTCTGGGTTTGAGCGTTGTAAAGGCAATCATCAAGGCACACGGTGGCACTGTTAAAGTTGAAAGCCGATTAGATAAAGGCACAACGTTTTCGATTCAATTGACGAGAGCAAAATAGAGTAATGAATCCTCACTCATGAGGACGTGGTTTTAAAATCTGAATAAAATATGTCCGGATCTCTTCAAAACCTATTGGCCGACCATACAATTACAGCATCGGCTCCGTGCCGAATTGACTCTGGTGGCACATGGGACATCAAGGCAATGTCTCTCCCTTTTCAGTGGATAGAACCAACTACTGTAAATATGGCCTTAAATCTCAGGACATCCGTAGTCCTTTCACCTTACAAAAAAGGCTGGGTCAAAATTTCATCCCATGGCTTCCCTCGCGGTGAGGCCGTTCTTAAGGACCAGTTACCATTTGATTCTACTTTTGGCCTGTTTTTCTCTGCCATTTCATATTTTGGTTTTCACGGACTTGAGGCCCACATCAGTTCCCAGTCACCAGTTAAATCGGCCCTTGGCGGATCCAGCACGGCCATGGTGGCACTTATCAAGGCCTTATCCAAGATATCCCTTATGCTTGGAGACAGGAAACTATCGAGGAGCGAAATTCTCTATCTGTCATATAATCTTGAAGATGGCATAAACAGCGGAAACTGCGGAATTCAGGATCAGGCTGCAGCTGTCTATGGTGGGGTGAATCAATGGAAATGGTGTTATGGACATCCAGCTTACCCTTTTAAAAAGAGCTCTCTTCTTGACAAAAAAGGACAAAGGGAGTTTTCAAGACATCTGCTGGTGGCCTATAGCGGAAAAAGCCACATCTCTTTGCGCACCAACCGGAAATGGATCAAGGACTTCCTTTCAGGCGAAACAAGGGCAGGGTGGATCAAAGTCAACGGGATAGTCCATCAATTAGCTGAATCAATTAAGGCACAAAACTGGAAGCGAGCAGCCAACCTGATAAAGGAAGAGATGATCTTGCGAAGAGAGCTAACTCCTGATGCCCTGATACCGATTACCAAAAACCTTGCAGACCAGGCAGAGCATGCAGGGTGCGGTGCCAGGTTTGCAGGCGCAGGCGCAGGAGGTTCCATCTGGGCCCTTGGAAGGATTAAAGATATCCAAAAACTGAAAAAACTGTGGGAAGACACATTAGCTCCCATTAAAGGGGCCAAAATCCTTGATTGCAAGGTTGATTCAACAGGGGTCAGGTAGGCTGGTTTTGCAGTGTCTCAATAAAAACCTTATAAAACTTCCCATTTTCCAAAATAGAGCGTTTTAGAATAGCCGGCAGTTTATCAATATCCTTCCAGTTTACGACCAGATTGGCACTCATGGAAAATGCCATCATATTATCCATTGTCTCAAAGCCATCTCCAATCAGGCAAATGAAAATTCGCCGGCGAACAGACATGGAGAGATGATTCAGGTAATGAAAAACAGGACTTTTGAGTAGCTCGATGCTGTCAAACTGATCAGACAGAATCATTAGATCAAAATTGTGTAACTTCATCTTGCCAATCGCTATCTCGGTATCCCGGACTGAGACACACCTGTATCCCAACCCCTCAACGGCCTGCCCGAGTTTTCCAATATCCCGGACATTATTCCCCATTACCAGGGCCAGTTTTATCCCTTTATCTCCTGCCTCATTTTCCATAATCGGTATCAATAGACAGACCTTCTATTGATGTAGTTTTTTCGCCTCTTAAAGCCTTTACTGAATCAATAGATCTTCCCACTATGGACTTTCTCGATGCATAACTAACAGCCGTTCCCTCTGTTATGAGGTCTTTTGCATAAAGATCGGCAATACACTGGTCAAAAGTCATCATTCCAAAGGCCCGGCTCCCTTCAATGATCTCGTAAAATGTTTTATCCTCGGATTCGCCGTGTAAAATTGTATCTTTTACTCTCAGATTTGAACCCATGATCTCAAATGCAGCGATGCTCCCTCCGCCTGCCTTCGGCATCAGACGCTGGCACACAATCCAGCGTACAGTATCGGCAAGTCTGGCCCTGATCTGCCTTTCTTCCTTGTGGTCAAACATACTTATCATCCTGTTGATGGTCTGGCCCGCATCTAAAGTATGTAGAGAGCTTAACACAAGATGGCCTGTTTCTGCTGCAGAAAGGCCGATCTCAACTGTCTCTCTGTCTCTCATTTCGCCCACTAAGATCACCTTTGGAGCCTGTCTAAGAGCGGATCTAAGGCCAAATGCAAAGGTGTCAAAATCCATACCGAGCTCACGCTGGTTAAATGCGGCCTTTTTTTGTGGATGCACGTACTCAACAGGATCTTCCAGGGTGATTATATGAACAGGATTCTTCTCGTTGATTTCGTTCAGTACCGCTGCCAGGGATGTGGTTTTGCCTGTTCCTGTTGCACCTGTCACCAATATGATCCCATTTCTTTCCTCGGGAATCTTAAAAAATGCAGGAGGAAGGTTCAGTCCTTTAATAGTGGGGATCCTGGCAGGCAATTGCCGCATCACTGTTGAATAACGTCCCTTTTGAGAAAAGACATTAACTCTGAAGCGGGCCTTACCTTCAAACTGATATGAAAAATCGCATGAACCCCTTTTTAAAAGGGCCTTGATCAAACGTTGATCCCCGTTGATCAAGTTCAGGGCAAAAGTCTCAGCCTGGAAAGGGGTCAATTTGTCCACAGGAGGCGTCAGCGATACGGGCATCAATTGACCATCGCTTTCTACCTGAAAAGGCTTGTCTACCTTGATATTGAGGTCTGATACATTATCATAGGCATCTAACATGGTTTTAAGAATATAATCTATCTGTTGTCGCAGCATAGCCGGGTCTTCATATTATTTCCGTGAAATCGGACGGTGGATTTCTTAAAAAACCGGCAAACTTTGATTTGACATTGGCCTTGGTATATCCTTCGTCCGGGCTTATTATATTCCTGTTAAAAAGATCCATTATTGCATCATCCAGAGTCTGCATTCCATACTTTTTCCCCGTCTGAAGCATTGAGGGAATTTGATATGTCTTCCCTTCTCTAATAAGATTTCTTATAGCTGGTGTTGCAATCATAACTTCAAGGGCAGCTACACGGCCTTTTTTATCAATTCGTTTAAAAAGACTCTGAGATATCACTGCGCGAAGGCCATCAGAAAGGGTATTCCTGATCTGGGCCTGTTGAGCGGCAGGAAAGACCTCAATAATTCGATCCACTGTCTTTGCAGCACTGATGGTATGAAGGGTGGCAAAGACGAGATGACCGGTAGCTGAGGCCTCAATTGCCAATGTAATAGTCTCCAGATCACGCATCTCACCGACTAAGATAATGTCAGGATCTTCCCTAAGGGCACCTCTCAGAGCTGCAGAAAACGAGCGGGTATGTAACCCGACTTCTCTTTGATTCACAATAGCCTTATTGCTTTTGTGAATGAACTCAATTGGGTCTTCAATCGTAATAATGTGGTCCTGTCTATTTTTATTGGCCTCATCAATAATAGCAGCAAGGGTTGTGGATTTGCCGCTTCCTGTCGGCCCTGTAACCAACACGAGCCCCCTCGGCAAGCTCGCAAGCCTGCGAACAATGGAAGGGAACCCTAATTGCTCACAAGTCAGAATAGTTGAAGGTATCTCCCTGAATACTGCACCTATACCATTTTTATGCTGGAAAAAGTTTGCCCGATATCGGGCAAGCCCCGGGATTTCATAGGCAAAATCTACATCACCCGTTTCTTCAAACACCTTAACCTTGTTTTCAGGGGCAATTTCGTACAATATTGCTTTCAGCTCATCATCATCAAGCTCCTTGTACTTCACCCTCTCTATCTCACCATATATTCGCAGCACAGGCTGCTGGCCGGCAACAAGATGAAGGTCTGAGGCCCCTTGTTCATTCATTAACTTAAAGAAGGCGTCTATCTCTGCCATAAATCAACCTCAAATATCTGGAATACTTCAGTTCTTAAAAATTGACCAGCATCTACATGGGGCTCTCTTTAATTAACCTGGCAATTAGATAGTCTAACTCCGTCATGCCGGACTTGATCCGGCATCCAGTACCCTCCTGGATTCCGGCTTTCGCCGGAATGACAATATTGAGGTATTTGATTGCCGGAGTAATAATAGACAGGATGACAGGTAAAGTTCAATACCACACTATTATACACAACAGTAATCGACGTTCAACCTTTTTCCCTTCATGACTCTGACATCTGCTGTCAAAACCGGATTCAGTCACAAAAACCATTGATAATTTTCATATTAATCCAAGGACCCTGATTCATGATACAAGAAGGGATATGGAATCTTTTGTTTTTGTTGACAACAAGTTTTCTATTTGACAGATTTCCACAGACATAATTATTAACCTGGCGACTAAGTAGTCGATATTGGTCATGCCGGACTTGATCCGGCATCCAGTAATACCGCTGGATTCCGGCTTTCGCCGGAATGACAAGCTTAAGGTATTTATCCACCAGTTTAATATCTTGTTTAGGCCATCCAGGAGACGAGCCCTCTGCAAAATTGGTCGATTTGCAAAGGTCTCGAGACATACTATCAGAGAATACTCGAAAATATTCATTACCCTTTTCTCAGCCGTCTTTGTCACAACTATGGGCGCCGGCCTGGTCGTACCGCTGCTCCCTGTATATGCCCATAAATTAGGAGCAGGGGCCTTTCAGATTGGCCTCATTTTCGCGGCCTTTTCCTTGTCAAGGACATGCTTTGTTCCCTATTTCGGCAAACTCTCCGATCGAAGAGGAAAAAAATCTATTCTAACCGCCGGACTTTTCATCTATTTTATTTTCTCTCCTTTTTACACTGTTTCAAATAATGTGGAGACAATAATTTTCCTCAGACTATGCCAGGGATTTGCATCTGCTATGATCCTTCCCGTTGCCCAGGCCTATATAGGCCTGATCACGCCCAAAGAAAAAGAGGGGCAGATCATGGGCATATTCAACGTCTCGCTTTACGGTGGCTTAAGCGCTGGACCACTGTTGGGCGGGCTGATAACAGATTGGTTTAATATAAATACTTCATTCTTGAGTATGGCGGCATTAACCTTTATCGGGTTTGCCCTTTGCCTCTTTCTGCTTCCGGCAGAAACACAGTCAAACAAAAAACATCCGGTAAAACAAAAAAATCCTGTCCGTTACAGAGAACTTATTAGAGATCCTTCTATTTTTTCTCTTTTCATGTTCCGGGTCTGTTTTACCACCTGCATTGGAATAATCTGGACATTTTTACCTTTTCTGGCAAGTACCAAGCTTGCTTTTTCCAGTTCTGCCATCGGTTTTGTTGTCATGATTAATGTACTTATTGCCGGCATCTTCCAGGTTCCTATGGGATACTTAGCTGACAGGCTCAACAAAAGAATTTTGGTGATATCGGGGGGAATACTGGCTGTTATATCTATCTTATATTTAAATATAGCCTCTTCTTTTTTTGATATTGTACTTGCCAATGGATTTCTCGGTCTGGCAGGAGGCATATCATTTCCTGCTATCATGGCCCTTGGGGTAATTGATGGCCGACGAATAAAAGCAATGGGTTCAGTTATGGGGCTTCTTGCCATGGCTCACAGCATCGGCATGCTTGTGGGGCCCATCATTTCCGGAATCCTAATTGATCTTTTTTCTCTTGGAGCTATCTTTATTTTCGGGGCTATTATTTTGTCTGCCGGTACAATAATATTTTCCAGGAACTCTTAGTTCATTCAGAAATGATATGCTGTTTAAAAATATGCAGAAAAATTCAGAAGTGATAAAGTGCCTAAAATGATCAAAAGCTCACTTCAAACTTTAGCTCATCCTTTTCAGGTTCATCACGGGGTAAGACATTATGAAATCATCGGGGTTTGTTGAAGTTGACCTGTTTAATGATGACATTAACAGCGTTGACCATCCAGAATCCATTCATTTTAAAGGTATTTTAGAAGAAGTTGCTGAGGACTATCATTGTAATCTCGTCTCATTTGATATTAAACATGGAATTGTGATCTTCTCTTTTGATAACGATGAACTCACAGCAGAGATCTTGACGGTCTTGCAGAAGAACAGTTAGAAGAAAAATAAATCCGGATAATTCTTTCAAAATAAAGGGAAGTCGTTATATTTTTGGAGGAAGGTCAAGGGAACTGATCTTCAATTTAATGTCAAGCACAGGGCTTCCTTCAATCGCATCAAGCCCTTCTACATACAGGGTAGTTCCGCTAATCTTCAATAGTTTTACATCCTGAATAGCAATTTTTGACAGTCTCTTGGGGGTGCGCGATGCAAAAACCCCTACCCTTTTTCCGTCT
>Ga0233411_10000542_pt1 | contig 11514 bp, 14 predicted proteins | sample Na_anoxic_2_MG_FD_179799 | JGI IMG/M metagenome (GOLD analysis project Ga0233411, IMG submission 179799) | Seawater microbial communities from Saanich Inlet, British Columbia, Canada - Na_anoxic_2_MG | ecosystem: Environmental > Aquatic > Marine > Inlet | place: Canada: British Columbia...
GCCGGAGGCAAGATCGGTGTCCTTGTGGAGGTAAACTGTGAAACCGACTTTACTGGAAAGACCCAGGACTTTTCTGTTTTTGTAAAGGACATGGCAATGCAGATTGCTGCTGCTAATCCAGTAGCAATTGATCGAGAAAATGTGCCGGCCGAGCTTCTTCAAAGAGAAAAGGACATTTATGCCACCCAGGCTAAAGAATCTGGGAAACCGGAAAAGATCATAGGCAAAATCGTTGAGGGAAAGCTTAATAAATTTTTTTCCGAAGCCTGTCTCCTTGAGCAGCCTTTTGTGAAGAACCCGGATATCACAATCCAGGATCGACTAAATGAGCTGATGGCCAAGACCGGGGAAAACATTGTGTTTAGGCGATTTGTTCGATTTCAGCTTGGAGAATCAGATGAATGATATAAACCCCCATTTCAGGCGCATCCTGCTTAAGATAAGCGGGGAGGCTTTAATGGGTAATCAGTCCTTTGGAATTGATTTCTCCGTACTTAAAAATGTGGCCTCAGAAATATCTGCTATCCATAAGCTTGGGGTCGAAGTCGGCATTGTAATTGGAGGGGGGAATATATTCAGGGGAATTCGGGCAGATGCGCTTGGAGTTGGACGTGTTGCGGGTGATCACATGGGCATGCTGGCGACCATTATTAATGCCCTTGCATTTCGAGAGGTTCTTGAGGCTACCGGTACTGAAACAAAAGTTATGACAGCTATCGACATGATAAAAATTGCCGAACCATATGTCAGGGAACGGGCGATCAGTTACTTGTCAAACAACTGCATCGTCCTTTTTGGGGCAGGGACAGGGAACCCATATTTTACTACAGATACCGCAGCAACTCTGAGGGCTGTTGAAACAGATGCTGAAGTTCTTTTAAAGGCAACAAAGGTGGATGGTGTTTATGATGCTGACCCTGAATTAGAGCCTTCTGCGAGACATTTTTCTAAGCTGACTTACCATGAAGTCTTGAAAAGGAACTTAAAGGTTATGGATCTAACTGCAATATCCCTCGCTATGGATCAAAAATTACCGATTATCGTGTTCAACCTTAAGAAGAAAGGTAACATTATGAAAGTCATCTCAGGTGAAAATATAGGGACTTTAATTAAAGGAGAAGAGCCATGAAAGATGAAGTCATTTCTGAATTGCGCGAGAAAATGACCAATACTGTGAAGGCCCTGGAAAGAGAATTTAGAAGGATACGAACCGGTCGTGCCTCCACAGCGCTTCTTGATGGTATCAAAGTTAATTGTTATGATGCTAAAATGCCGCTTGATCAAATTTCCTCGATTTCCGTGCCGGAAAGCCGGCTTATCACCATACAGCCCTGGGATCTGACTGTCATCGGTGAAATTGAGAAAAGTATCTTGAAATCTGAGCTTGGATTGACTCCGATGAATGATGGCAAGATTATCAGAATTTCTATTCCCCCATTGACTGAGGAAAGGCGGAAGGAGTTGGCAAAACTGGCGAGGAAAATGGCAGAAGAGAACAAGATCACCATGCGTAACCACAGGCGGGAAGGCAATGACATGTTTAAAGAATTGAAAAATGAAAAAGAGATTTCAGAGGATGAATTTCATAAGTGCCAAAACGAGGTTCAAAAAATAACAGACGATTTTATAAAGAAGATAGATGAAATTACGGCCCTGAAGGAAAAGGAAATAATAGAATTTTAGTGGCTATCGGGTTTATGAAGTTTAACACAACAGACACTATAAACCCAACGAACTCAAGTCAGAAAACTATTGCTCCCCTGTTGTGATAGAAAACCATGATCCAGATTAATCCCGAAAAATTACCAAAACATGTTGCCATTATCATGGACGGCAATGGCAGGTGGGCCAAAAAGAGCGGTATTAACCGGGTCCGCGGGCATCAGAAGGGAGCTGAAGCAGTAAGGGAGGTCGTGAGAACCAGCCGAGAAATTGGGATTCCATGGCTTACCCTTTATGCCTTCTCGGAGGAAAACTGGAAAAGGCCTGCGGCAGAAATTAATGCCCTTATGTCCCTGCTGAAGCGATTTCTTAAAAGAGAGCTAAAAGAGATGCAGGATACTGGCATATGCCTTCAAACCATTGGAAGAACAGAAAAACTCCCGGAAGACACAAGAGAAATTCTCTTTAAGACCATAGAAAAAACCGCCTCCAACCAGGATATGGTCCTGACGCTGGCTATCAGTTATGGCGGGAGACAAGAGATTTTGGATGCGATAAAAAAAATTGCCATGGACATTGAAAGGCACGGGATCACTTCTAACGATATATCGGAGCAACTGCTCTCAGGTTCCCTATATACGGCAAACATGCCGGACCCTGATTTGCTTATCAGGACAAGTGGCGAGTACAGGGTCAGTAACTTCCTTCTCTGGCAGATTGCATATGCTGAAATCTATATCACCCCTGTCCTTTGGCCTGACTTCAATAAACAGGAGTTTTTGGCGGCTATCCAGGATTTTCAGAAAAGAGAGCGAAGGTTTGGGGCCACCCAGGATTAAGGGGAGATAAGAACAAGATGCACTTAAAGCGATGGCTTACAGGCATAATCGCAGTACCGGTTCTGGTTTTCCTGTTAGTCTGCCAACTCAGATTACCCTTTTATGCCCTCCTTTATCTCGCATCCCTCACTGGCTTAATTGAGTTTTACAGAATAACAGGCCCTGACCTGCCAAGATTTGTCCGATGGTCCAGCTACTTTCTTGCACTCCTGCTGTTTGTGATCATCTTCTCGCGACAATTTTTATTAGTTCCGGTCGTTATTATGCTCTGGGCTTTCGCACCTATGGTTTTCTATATGTTTATGCAACGGACCTCCAGCCGGCAATGGACATCGGATATAGGAAAAGTGGTTTTAGGGCCTCTTTACGTGAGCATTCCCCTGTCAATGCTTTTGCACATTGACCGGTTTTACCCCAAGGGAAATATGTGGGTCTTCTTTCTCCTGGCCGTTATTTTTGCAAGTGACACTGGTGCCTTTTATTGTGGGAAACTCTTTGGCAGGCACAAACTTTACGAAGCTATCAGTCCGGGGAAGACCTGGGAAGGTGCCGTTGGGGGAGTCTTGAGCAGTATAATTGCGGCATTTGTTTTTTTAAGGATAGTTCACTTTCATCCACCGGGTATTGATATTTTAATTTTAGCTGTGTCTTTGTCTGTGGCAGGACAGATAGGGGATCTGACTGAATCCATGTTAAAAAGGAATCATGATGTAAAAGACTCGGGCCATATTCTTCCGGGACATGGAGGTGTATTGGACAGAATTGATGGTCTTTTATTTGCTATCCCTATTCTTTATGTGTATCTTTATATGATATAAGATAAACGACACAGTATCCAGGAGCCAGAAGTCAGGATTCAGATTCAATTCTGGATCCTGACTTCTGGCTCCCGAACAGTTACAGTATAAGATTTGTAAATATGAAAAACATTACAATACTGGGTTCTACAGGCTCTATTGGTGTCAATGCTCTCACAGTTATCGAGGCTAACCCTGAAGAATATAAGGTAATAGCTTTAGCGGCCGGCAGGAATATCGATCTGTTGACAAAACAGATAAAGGCGTTCAAACCTGTGGCCGTTGCGGTCCAGGAAGAAAACCTGATGTATGAACTGAAAACCCGCTTTGCCAAAAAAGGGATGCCCGAAATATTTTTTGGAGATGATGGATTTAAAAATATAGTCACTCTGGGCCAGGTGAATACTGTTATCTCTGCCATGTCAGGTGCAGCAGGCTTACTGCCTACCTATGAAGCAATAGAGGCCGGCAAACATATTGCCTTGGCTAATAAAGAGACAATGGTGATGGCCGGTCCCCTTATAATGGCAGAAGCGGAAAAACGGGGAGTATCAATTCTCCCTATTGACAGTGAACACGGAGCCATTCTCCAGGCCCTGCAGGGGCATCCGAGAGAAGACCTGAGGCGTATGATCCTGACAGCCTCCGGCGGTCCTCTCAACAATGTTTCCCTCGAAGAAATGAAAAGCGTGACCCCTGCTCAGGCATTAAGGCACCCCAACTGGAATATGGGATCAAAGATAAGCATAGATTCGGCAACTTTGATGAATAAAGGCCTTGAAGCCATTGAGGCCAAATGGTTCTTTGATTTAGAAATAGATCAAATCAGTATCCTCATTCACCCGCAGAGTATCGTGCATTCTATGGTAGAATATAAAGATGGGTCCATCATTGCTCAGTTAGGAATCCCTGATATGATTATTCCCATCTCCTATGCCCTTTCCTACCCTCATCACCTCAAAAACGGCCTTCCCCCACTTGAACTTGAGACAATTGGGGTGCTCAGTTTTGAAAAACCGGATCTGAATAAATTCAAATGCCTCAGGCTCGCACTAAAGGCGGCAGAAATGAGCGGAAGTATACCGGCAGTATTAAATGGAGCTAACGAGATAGCTGTGGGGTCTTTCCTGGAAGGCAGGATCGGATTTCTTGATATCCCTGAACTCATAGAAAAAACAATAGAAAGGCATAAACCTTATCCAATTGATAGTATTGAAACGGTTATAGAGGCAGACAGGTTTGCGCGGGAGACGGCCCGTGAATTATTAAAATCATGGAGAAAACAATGAGCTCTTTCCTTTATTATATAATCCCTGTAGTTATTATTCTTGGTGTATTGATCATCTTTCATGAACTGGGGCATTTTCTCGTTGCCAAATTTTTTCATGTCAAAGTCCTGAAGTTTTCTTTGGGTTTTGGACCGAAGCTGATCGGGAAAAAAATCGGTGAAACTGAATATCTTATCTCTCTCATCCCATTTGGGGGATATGTAAAGATGCTTGGAGAAAATACTGATGAGGAGGATGATCCCCTTAGCCCTGAAGAAGAGAAGAGATCCTTCAGCAATCAACATGTGCTTAAACGTATTGCTATTGTTGCAGCAGGGCCTTTATTTAATCTCTTTCTGGCACTTTTTGTCTTTTGCATTTTTTACACGGTGTCCGGTCAACAAATAATCATCCCGGAAATTGGACAGGTCACGAAAAACTCACCTGCCTATGAGGCGGGAATTATGAAAGGAGATGTTGTAACCTCCGTTGAAGGGAAGACGACAAGGACTTGGATAGATGTCAAGGATGCCGTCCAGGACAATGCGGGGGAATCCCTCAAAATTACAATAAAAAGGAATGGGAAACTTATTGATTTTACTGTGGTTCCAGAGGCCTCCGTTGTGGAAAATGTTTTTGGGGAAGAGGTCAAACATGGATTAATTGGAATTGTAACATCCGGAAAATTTAAGAAATTAGAACTTGGACTATGGCAGGCAATAGGAGAAGGCTCTAAAGAAACGTGGAAATGGATAAAATTAACCTGCCTTGTCGTTGTAAAATTATTTAGGGGAGACATATCAATTAAGACAGTTGGAGGACCTATCCTGATCGGACAGATGACGGGGGAGCTGGCACAGAAAAGCCTTGTCTATCTGATTCCTCTTATGGCCATAATCAGTGTCAATTTGGGGATACTAAACCTCCTGCCAATACCGATCCTCGACGGTGGCCTTATTATATTTTTACTAATCGAAATTTTTCTTGGAAAACCGCTTAGTATCAAAAAGCGTGAATTGGCACATAAAGTCGGATTTGCCCTGCTTATCCTCCTTATGGTAGTTGTTACCTGGAATGATCTGTCAAGGATCAAAATATTCGAGAAGATCCTCAAGTTTGTTGGATAGATCGCTTATGATTCTGGCCATCAATACATCCACCCTTCAATTCGGTTTGGCCATTTTAGAAGAAGATGGGACGGTCCTGGCTGAGTATTTTATGTCTGAAAGAGATGGGCATTTTGGAAATTTAATGCCGGCGCTCTTCTTTTTGTTCAGTTCATTAAAATCTGATATTCATGATGTAAAAGGAATTGCTGTTGCAATAGGTCCTGGTAGTTTCACCGGCCTGAGGGTGGGGTTATCCACTGCAAAGGGTTTGTGCCATGCACTTAATGTGCCTATTATCGGCATATCCAGTCTTGAAGCATTGGCGAGTCAGCTTTCCTGCGCAGATCTTCCTGTAAGTTCGATTCTTAATTCAAAAAAAGGTGAGGTTTTTACTGCACAATTTGTCTGGAACGAAGGCTATGAGCTTATCAGAGACATGGAAGACACCTGTGTGAAAATAGAAGATTTGCTTTCTTTGTTTGATAAACCGACTATTATTATAGGAAATGATTACGTAAACCAGGGTGCTCTTTTAAAGAATATGCCTGGTTCAAGGGTCTTATTAGCGCCAGCCTATCAATGGAACCTGAAACCTTCTTCAGTTGGATTCTTGGGCCTTAGGCGGTTCCTTGCCCATGATTTCGACGATCTCCAGGGTCTCAATCCCCTTTATCACAGGCCTCCGGACATTAGGCCTAACCCGTTTTTCCCCCGCAACCCTGAAATACGTTAAGGACTTTGTTGTTTTCCCGGCAAGAGATAAGTGCATTGACAAACAGACTCAAATAACTATAATGGAGAAAAATCAAATTAGATATTTAAATAAGATATTATCAGATCAAAATTGGACAATTCACGTATTAATAATAAATGGCCATTTGCCAGGGAAGGTTTGCCCTTTATTTTAGTCGGTTGCACTGTCACCCTCTTTTTGTTCTATTTGGGATTCTTTCAACTGTCTATTATTGCAGGTATTCTGAGTTTGTTTGTGGTCTTTTTTTTCAGGGACCCGAAACGAAAAAATACTGCCACCGATAGGGCAGTTCTGACACCTGCTGACGGCAAGATATTGGAGGTCCGGCATATTAGGGGTTCAAATAATCCTTTGGGCAGCCCGGCCCTGAAGATTAGTATCTTTATGTCTGTTTTTAATGTACATGTAAACCGTGTACCTATTGCGGGCATTATTCAAAAGATCACTTATAACCCCGGCCGATTCTTTTCCGCAAATCTTGATAAGGCCTCACAACAAAACGAGAATAACAGGGTCACCCTTATCCACTCTGATTCCTGTAGAATTGTTTTTGTTCAGATTGCAGGTCTTATTGCGAGAAGAATTTCCTGCTGGATCAAAGAAGGAAGTCGGGTAGAAACAGGGCAACGATTCGGGCTTATACGCTTTGGTTCCAGGCTGGAAGTTTATCTGCCTGATGACAGCAAGATCATTGCTCAGCCGCATCAAAAAGTTAAAGCAGGAGAAACCATAATCGGGTATCTGTCATGAAATTAGAGAGAAAGAAAAGAGCAAAAAAAACCGGCAAAAAGGGCATATACGTATTGCCTAATTTATTTACTTCGGCAAGCCTGTTTTGTGGCTTTTACGCCATAATAGCCGCTATTCAGGGAAGATATGAAACAGCAGCCATTGCGATTCTCTTTTCATGTCTGCTGGATGGTCTTGATGGTAAAATTGCACGTCTTACACATACAACATCCCAATTTGGGGCTGAATTTGATTCTTTGGCAGATCTGGTCGCCTTCGGGATTGCGCCTGCGGTGTTGGTCTTTCAATGGGCCTTAGAGCCATTTGGACGGTTGGGCTGGCTTGCCTGTTTCATGTACCTGATTTGTGGCGCACTAAGACTTGCTCGATTCAATGTGCAAAAGGAAACCGTGAAGCCCAATTATTTTAATGGTTTGCCTATCCCTGCCGCAGCCAGTCTTATAGCTTCTCTTCTTCTCTTCACATCGGCATTAGGAGGGTTGTCTGACTCCAGACATATCTTTATTATCATATTGATCTACATCTTATCCTTCTTGATGGTAAGCAATATTAAATACCTGAGTTTCAAAGAATTTAAGCTGATGGATAGAAAACCATTCAGTGTTTTAGTCGCTGTTATTTTGATGCTTATCGTGATTGCGTACAAGCCAAAATTCATGATCTTTTTTCTTCTTGCCGTATATGTCTTATCAGGCCCGGTGATTACAATGTGTCAATCTCAAAAAAAATCAGTAAAGTCCAACACCCATCTGAAAAAAGACATCTTGGATTGATCAAAACTCAATATAATGCCCAAGATTCACTTAAATCATGAGAATCACTGGCGGGCAAGTAAAAGGAAGAACCATCACATCCCCTAAAGGGATGGATATTCGACCGACTTCCGATCAAGTCAGGGAGGCAATCTTTAATATTATTGGTCAGGATTTATCAGGTCAGAAGGTGCTGGATCTTTTTGCAGGCACGGGAAGCTTAGGGCTGGAGGCTTTAAGCAGAGGCGCTGCAGCTGCTTTTTTTGTTGACAATTCAAAACAGTCAATAAGTCTAATAAAAAAGAATTTGACTGTATGCGGGTATCAACATTTTGGAATCATTCTAAAAAAGAATTTAAAAAAAGCAATCACCGGAAAAGATCCTCAACTAAAAGGAATATTTAATTTGGTTTTCCTTGATCCGCCTTACGGCAAAGGCCTTATACCGCTTTTGATTGAGGGGTTGCTGGCCGGGGCTCTTATTTCTTCTGGTTCATGTGTGGTTGCAGAATCATCAAAAACAGATGTCCTGCCGGGTTCTTTGAAAAATCTTGTGTTGATAAAGACTAAGGGTTACGGCGATACAAGAATAAGCATCTATGAATATGAGGCAAATAAATGAACGGAAAAACTGCTATTTATCCTGGTTTCTTTGACCCGATAACAAATGGACATTTGAGTGTTGTACAACGGGCATTAAAGATATTTGACAAACTGATTATCGGCATTTTATGCAACCCTCAGAAATCCCCTCTTTTTACCGTTGAAGAGAGGATCCATATGATAAAACAGGCACTTAAAGGTGAACCAAATATTGAAGTTGATGCTTTTGATGGACTGTTAGTTGATTATGCTGTAAGAAAAAAGTCAAACGTGATTCTTAGAGGTCTGCGGGCTCTCTCTGATTTTGAATATGAATTTCAGATGGCACTCATGAATCGAAAATTAAACGGGGATATCCAGTCCATTTTTTTGATGACCGATTACAAGTGGTTTTATATTAGTTCCACAATTATTAAAGAGGCAGCGAGTTTTGGAGGAGATGTGAGTGGCCTTGTCCCTGCAATCGTAAATAAAAAATTAAAAGAAAAATTTGGATATTAAAAAACAATACATAAAAAATACTTGACACTTATTTAATGATAGGCAATATATATGAGCCTATTGATTAATGGTGTTTTCGCCCAGTAACTGCGTTATGCTCAAAAAATAGTCCTCGGAATATCAACTATACCCATGCGGTTATTATTTCGAATGCCTTGATCTTGAACGAAAAGGCTCATAAATCAACAGGCTCAATTATAGGTTCAAATGTCTTAATCCTTAAATTTTCCAGGAAAAGGAGGAGGAAGGTGGCTTTAACAAAAGAAAAAATCATCGATAGTATATATAATCAGATCGGGCTGAGCAAAAACCGGTCTCGAATAGTCGTTGAAAGGCTTTTTGAGCTAATGAAAAGCTGCCTGGAAGGCAAAGAAGACCTGTTGATCAGCGGTTTTGGGAAGTTTATTGTAAAAGAAAAGGCAGAAAGGAGAGGAAGAAATCCACAGACTACTGAAGATCTCCAGCTGAGAGAAAGAAGGGTTGTTGTTTTCAAAACATCCGGTGTTCTTCGAAACAAGTTGAATTAAATGTCTAAAGACTTATGATGAAGGCCTCTTTGAAACCCATATTTTCCAGCTTCTTTTCAATTTCTCCAGCCTTGGTCAACGTGGTTGATTTTGATACCAATACTCTATAGATAGTCCTTTTGTCCTTGTCATCATAGGCTGTCATCTCAACATACTCGAAAATCACTTTTAGGCGATCAGCAAGCCTGCGTGCGTTATCCTTGTTGCTGAAGGCTCCTACCTGAATAGTAAATTCACCTGTTTCCATATCTCTTATCTCTACAACCGGTTTAGCCCCGAGAGAAGATTTCAATTTTCCAACCTCTCTACCAAGTGCTACCACTTTTACATTGGCAGTTCCCGGACCGACTAACCCGATTTCCTTTGCCGCAGCATATGAAAGATCAATAACCCTCCCTTTCACAAAAGGTCCGCGGTCGTTTATCCTAACAATTATTCGTTTATTATTAGAGATATTCAGGATTTTTACGTAGGTGCCTAAAGGGAGAGTTTTGTGTGCAGCACTTTTTTTATACATATCATATATTTCGCCGCTTGCAGTAGGCCTTCCATGAAATTTTCTCCCGTACCATGATGCCTTTCCATTCTGTACAAACCCTTCAGATGTAGTCAAAGGATAATATCGTTCCCCATTGATCACATAAGGCCTGAGTTTAGGGTCTTTGATATCACTCGGTAAAACAATAAGCTTTTTGGGGGGATACTTAGTAGGCCTTACGTAGTGGACTTCTCTCGCACATGCTGCAAGGCATAGAAGAATAAATAAACTTAATGCAACAAAAGATCTTTTCATCTCATTGAAGAACGATTTTATAATAAGGAGTTTACAGGAATAAAATTTGTGTGTCAAGAATGAGCTGTCATACCTGCAGAGCAGTGGAAAATCAGATGCACCACTTCAGTAGGCTGGCTCCCCAGGTCAGGCCCGCGCCAAATGTCACAAGAAGTACATGACCATCTTTGCTAATCCGGCCTTCCCTGTTCGCTTCATCCAGTGCGATAGGTATTGATGCCGAAGATGTATTCCCATATTTATGGATGTTTGTATAGACTTTTTCCATTGGAATACGCAAGTTCTTTGCCATTGCCTTAATAATCCTGATATTGGCCTGGTGAGGGATTAACAGCTCTAATTCATCACTCGATATGGAGTTGTGTTGTAATGCCTCCCTTGCTATTTCGGAAAGGCACCCTACTGCCCGCTTGAAGAGGCGGTTTCCCTCCATTATAAGATAAAAGGGTTTTATTTCCAGGTTTTTCAGGATCTCCGGGGTGTTGTAGGTTTCCCTTTCCGTGGAATAAAGCAGTTCCCCAAATCCCCCATCCGATTTCAAATGGGTAGACAAAATCCCGTAATGATTGTTTGTTGAACTCAGGACTACGGCGCCGGCCCCATCACCCAGTAGTACAGATGTACTTCGGTCCTGCCAGTTAATAACGCTTGACAGCCGTTCTATACCAATTACGAGCCCTGTCCGGCACGTCCCGCATTGAATAGCATTGCTGACTACGGAAAGGCCATAGATAAAGCCTGAACAGCCGGCAGAAATATCAAATGAAGCGGCATTGTCCGCATTCAGGGTCTCTTGAACCATACATGCAGCCGAGGGGAATTGTCGGTCTGGAGTAACAGTCCCCACGACGATCATATCCAGGTTTTTAGGGGAAACACCTGCCATTTCCATTGCCTTCAAAGAGGCCTGGGTCCCCAGGTCTGTCGAGCTCTCGTTCTCTCCTTTTGTACAAAAACGACGTTCTTTGATCCCGGTACGCCGAATAATCCATTCATCAGAAGTATCAACGATGGTTTCAAGGTCTTTGTTCGACAGTATTCTTCTCGGTGTTTTTGATCCTGTCCCCGAAATATATGCCTGGGGCATGGTTTCTCCTTAAGTATCGGGTAATCTGCCCAAAAAAAAGGAGATGCATTATCCTTAAAAACATCTCCACTA
>Ga0233411_10000544_pt1 | contig 11492 bp, 4 predicted proteins | sample Na_anoxic_2_MG_FD_179799 | JGI IMG/M metagenome (GOLD analysis project Ga0233411, IMG submission 179799) | Seawater microbial communities from Saanich Inlet, British Columbia, Canada - Na_anoxic_2_MG | ecosystem: Environmental > Aquatic > Marine > Inlet | place: Canada: British Columbia...
GAGATAGTATCCTTGTCTAAGTCACCTTCCATTCCATATTGAATCATTGAGGTATTCAGGAACGCTGTACTACTGAACTTAAAGTCCTTAGTGATGCTCTCGCTTGCGAGCGCACTCTTCTCTAAGAGCTTTACTTTCAGCTGGAACATCTGACGTCCACCGGCGGCTGGCTCTCTTACCGCAGTTGTGTATAGCTCGCCCTTTTTTGCTTGAGCAATTATCCTTTCTATCTCTGTATGCTTTCCTCCAAAAGACATATTCCTAAGAGCATCTTCCGTTATACCAACTTCGAATTTACCTACCTGCGCATTCGTTTGTAGTCTGAGTCGGCCACCAAATTTTATTGCTGAAGGATCTACCGTAGAAGAGTAAGCTAGGCCTTGTTTTGACAAGGAGTTCATCGCCATAACTCGGTTTAGGCTGTCTAACCTACTTTCTATCTTTACGGTATCTTGGATCCGACGCTCCCCCTCCAATAGGTTTAAGTTCTCGACATCCCGCAATATATCTAGATACATGGACTGAGCTTGCTTATTCGCCACTCTGCCTTTCTTAAGGTGAGCAAATGCTTCTGCGGTATGCTCCTCAAATCTTCCTCTTGTTCCTGGGATCCTGACGAATCCATCCTCTTTGGCGAATCCCATCATCTTAGCTGACGGTATAATCATAGGGCCATTTGGACCTTTGACTAGTATGGCTTGATCAGATATCTGTACTATTCCATTTGCCTTTTTACCAAGTAGAGTTTCTCCAATCTCGGCAAAAGAAGCTTTACCATCTTCTACAGTGATACTTTCGATGAGTGCTCCAGCTGCCTTGTACTCACCGGTAGATACTCCTCCCCTTCCACCCGATCCAATCTGTTCGGCTTTTTTAAGTATCTTTAGTTGGCCTACTTTTTCATCAGCGAGAGCCCTCTCTATCTCTCCAAATCCACCGGCTTGTTTTTCAAACCATTTACGTTGCTGATTGATTAAACTATTTTCATTGTTTACTTGGAGCAATTCAGGATTAGAGTCGATAAGACTACCAACGATTTTTTTCTTTGCTTTTAATATCTCAGATAAATTTGTAGTAGATGTCTGCCCTTCTCTAGCGAAATCTATCGCCTCACCAAGCATAGAGATATCTCTTAATTTAACATTTACTGCGTCACGACCTAGCTTGACTAGAGGTTCTTCTCCTCTAATGGCAAGTTCTGCAGCTATGCTTTTGACCATCCATACTTCATTACTTGCAAGCCTCGAATCTTTTAGAATTGCTGCAGTTGAGCCAGAGGCACCTGAAGCCTTGAACCCCGCTTCCATTCGCTTTCGTTCTGCTGCATCCGCAGTTTTATAAGCAGGAAGTTGGTCCAGAATATCTTGAATCTTTACCTTCTTGAAGGTTTCCTTTCGTAGTGTATCCTTTCCAATTGTCTTTTTGGCTACCTCTTCAATTCTACGCATAAAGTCTTGGTCGCTTATATTATGGAACTTTTCACTCGTACCTAGATTCTGGAACTGAATAGCAGTTCCATCCGGGCCAGTTATCTTTTTAACTTCGCCACCCAGCTCTGCTATAAGTGTTTTAACATCCTTGTGGCCTACATCTCCTTTTGCTTTTCTGCTAATAAGTTCAGCCAGGTTTCGCATAAGAGTGAGATTACGTCCATAGGATGGCGTTTCTTCTAGGACCCCGCGTACCATTTTATTTTCTACTGTTTCAAGACCTAAGTCTCCTAGCACCAGACCTGCACCAGCCTCGATGCCTTTTACGCCAGCTAACCCAAATATCTTACGTACAGCTGTATCATCTATAACTTGGCCAACACTTACCCTTTGGTGATCGAGGATATACCCCGCGTCTACCGCGATGGGTGCTCCTTTTTCCGCCATAGTCAGTTCTAACCCGGAAGATCCCGCCAGCATTCTTACCCCTGTTATGACAGTTTTACTGGGATCGAAACCACGCTTCTGCACAGCGCGCTGTAAGTCATGTGCGTGACGTAGGTCTTCTTTGCCAATTTCTTCTAGAGCCTTCGTTCCTTCTCCTATTACTGCCATCCCTCTCTTTGTGGGATCCATCGGAATCGCTGGCTCAGCATAATTAACTCCGCCGGGTATGCCAGACATAGACTGATGCTCTTGAAGCACCTGCAGCTGAATCTCTTGTCCGGGCTTAAATCTAATTTGCCTGCTACCCCGTTCAAGCATATGTTGATGTGCTTGAATCGCTGCGTGAAGATCGCTTCTAAGTAATCCAGTAAAAGACAGATCTCCCAGCGCTTTAGATGATTTCAAATTGATTGTATGTGTGAATGTATGTCTCGATAATCCGCTAATCGGATCAACATCCAGTTGTTTAACCAAGCCGCCAGACATGACTACGCCAGAGTCTCCAAAGATAAGCCGGTTCAACTCTTTATCGAGAAACTGCAGCCCTACTGTTTTTCTGCCAAAGGCGACATGGGTCTGATCAAAGGCTTTTGCTCCCGGGTCTAAACTACGGATTTCATTTCTTAAAGCCGTAGTTACCTCTCCGTCGTAACCCATGATACCTGCGACTGCAGTAGGCAGCTCGCTTATGCTTCCTATCCGAATGGCATCTCTGGAGAGCTGAAATTGTTGACCCTTTTTCCACGGAACTTGACTAGGAAGTAGCGCTAGGTTTTTAACATTAGCAGTAGTCGCTTTTATATATACTCTCTCTGCGGCTCTATTCTCATCTAAAATATTTGGCCGGAAAATAGATTCTCCACTTTGAGGAGCCCAAGCAAGATTAAGATCGTCAAAGTTTCTTACTCCACCTAAAGCAGGTGCATCACCGCTCGCGCCCTTAAACGTCGTTTCTCTAAGATGCTTCATGATAGCTTCTTGTGCGTCTTTAAGTTGCTTGGCTTTAAGAGCTGCGTTTCGTTTACCTGTCCCGTCCGTTCCCTCCCTCGTCATACCCATCTGGTATTGTTTTCTTATCTCTTGTTCTTCTACAAGCAGATTATGCAGCGAGGTGCCTGGAAGTACTTCTAGAGCCATTTGCTGGGAGGCTCCCAGAAGGTGCCTACCTAATTTTGGTCTACCTGAATAGCTTACGGGATCAATAAGTCCTGCAGTATTTTTTACTCGTTCGTCCCATGGCAGGATCGGATCGAATATGCTCTCTTGCGCACCTAATGCTCTGTTCAGTATAAAATTATAATCTTTAGTAGATCTAATCGTATTTCTGTCAATACCTTCAGCTATCTCCTCATATATTACTCTAGAAAACTTCTTAATCTCAGATAGTTCACCACGCCGATTTGTCACACCTACGCCAGACGGTGTACTATATGTAGTACCGCCCTTGAACATATATTCAGATACCCCCAAGTTCGCAGCACTACGCGCCCCAGATGGGTTTATAGCATTAGAAAATAGAGGTATAGAGATTGGTTTGGACCATCCTCTTTTGGCATCGGGCGCCGATTTAATAGCGAGTTCATTACCTACGATCGATATCGTATCTTCTCTACCAACAACTTTACTAAGTAACTTATCTAAGCCCCCTGTGCTATAGCCTCGAGACTCTAGCTCACTAATAAGATTTCCTGTGGATTGAAATTCTTCTCTAGCTAATCCAATTCTAGTTTCTCGGTACATACCTATGTTGCTAGGCCTACTCCCAACAGGTCCTTCTATTAACTTAGCTAGCCGTTTTTCCTGAGTAGTTAATGGCTTCCCTCTTGCCCCCGTTAAAGGCCTTCCAATCGGTTCCCCATCACTGCCAATCAACGAACCAAATTCAGGAGTTATTCGACTAGGTGTTATCTTTTCGCCACCAAAGACGATTGTGTTAAATTTCTCCTCGGAGACAAGTCTAGTTGCCCTAGATAACTCTTGCTCATAATTACGTAGAGTAGGATTGAATGACCCTCCTGGGGCTACTACGGCTCTTTCAAGGGTTTTCATTCTGCCTAGCTTAGCCCTATCTGCTCTATTGGCCATTGCTAGATCTGATTGATCCCAGCGGTATTCTATCCCTCTTCTCTGGTGTCTTATATCTTCTTCAACTAGCTTAGTCATCGCCAGCTCAAGCTGCTGGGTTACCTTTGTGTATTTCTTACCTTTCTTATTAATCTTTTCTATTTCACGAAGCTCTGCCCAGCCTTCTATCTTTTTTCTCATAGTCGGGCTGAGATAGTCTAGGTGTCGCATTATTTCCGATACATCAGTAGCTTTCCCGGAATCTGTAAGCAGCCTATGCGCCCGGTATGTACCAGCACTATCGTGTATATCCGGAGCAAACTTTACTCCAAATCGATCTCTTACTTGTTTAGCAAGCTCGCTTTCCAGTCCAGTTTCTTTTACAATACCCTTGTAGGTAGATCCCCCCGAAGAGATTGCCTTGGCAGTAACTCTATATTCAAAAATAGGTAGATCTCCCCGAAGAGATTGGTCGCCTCTCAGTCTATAATCGTCCCAAAGTTTCCCTACTAGTTTCGAAAGGGGAGCTATGGAGCTGTCTACTGCCTCTATCGACTTACGAAAAGACTCACTTTTTATTCCAGCTGCTACTTTTGCTGTCTGTAGCTTAATTTTATCTGTGTAGCCTGAGAATCTAGTTAACTTGGATTCTGTAGATCCTGACTGCTCAAGTAACCTACGTAACTGATCGGAAACATTTTCGTCTGGTGTTGCCATTTTATTAACTCCGTAATATATCTGTTGCTATTGCAAAGAAATTCTCTAAACCGCTCCTTGAAGACATATCGTAATGCACGATGTTTTCTAATCCTGAACCTAGATTTTCGTCAATAGTATAGTCTGTAAGACCAGACTGCATTAGTTCCGCTTCCAGTTGTTGCCTGGCTGCAGCATCTAACCCTGATCTATTGTAAAAATTAAACACACTTAAATCTGGTGAAGGAAATTCTGTCCTTAATTTGGCTGCAACATTCCCGAAAACACCAGATCTATGCAAGTCGTTAGACACAGAGCCCCATACTGAATCCATTGTTTTAACTCTAACAGCATCCATTGGAACATCTGGATGAAATCCAGCCCAGGTTGGATCAGGCATACCGTGACCTGCAAAATATTCTGCAAGTCTAGCGTCAGGAGCTTTTCTTACATTACTATAGTCAAATGCGTTGTCTCCCTGCTTGGCCCAAGCAGCCCGATACACCGGTTTTAAATATTCAGGTACATACTCTAATATTTGTTTTCGTCTACTCGTAGAAGCATCCATGGAGCTCATGAATAGCTGCTTCTCTCGAGTAGGTAATGCTATTAACGAATTTCTTACAAACTGTTTCGCACCCAATGAGAAATCGAGAGAAGCGACCGTTCTACCCTTAAGATCTATGAAATGATTGGCGAGATCATGTATGCCTTCGCTTTTCGCTTTATTCTCTAGCCGACGCATTTTTAGATACTCTAGGTTATCAAAATATTCATCCGCTCTTCTTCTCTCCGTGACATATCCTGGAATATATCCACCGGTTAATTTGCCAGTGCTAATACCTCTCATTGCTGAAGAAGATCCAAAGTACATTGCTCCAGCAGTAGACATAACTACCTTGGCTACAGGATTTGCACCCATGAGAGTGCCGGTTATAAATCCACCCATAGTTGCCGTAAATGGATCTGTAGCCTTAAGCTGTTCTGCCATTGGTCTTAGTATAGTGGAATATGGTTTAGCCCAATCATATTCATCTGTATCGTATACTTCTCGCTTGAGATAGCCCTCTAGCTCATCTCTTATGGGCAATAGTTTGTTAGATAGAAGGGGACCTAGTATCGGAACAGTAATACCAGCTCTAGCTACTATGTCGTGACTGAATACTTCCCATGCTGAGCCGATCATTTGCTCTGGCATAGTGTAGTATGTTCTCATTCCCTCTTGATTCTCTTCATTTTTCGCCTGGTCAAGTATCGTTGTAAGCTGTGGCTTAATACTATTAAATTTCCTGGAATAAGTCTGGTAGCGTTCTAGCTTTTGTTTAACGCCTTCATTAGTCTTGGTAATCTTATTGGTCCAGTATTCATCTACTGTTCCGGACTTGAGCAACGAGTCGACTAGTATCTTGTAGTGCTTATAAGCCTCAGAGTGCGGTGCAACATCCGATAGAACCATAAATCTATCAACTGCATCATATATACCGGGGGAGCCGCTATGTAATCTAAACGCAATTTCTCGAGCAGTTCCTGGCAGCCTTAATTCACCATGGGGTATCTTCGCATATGGGTCACCTGTACTAAAATCTATATGATAATTTGTATCTCCTGGGAAAACCCCCATTGCGGTTTTCCCTGTAAAGTTAGACCTAGATCCAGGCAACCATGATGGCATAGTATTGGGAATCGTATTAGCCGCTTGCCTCTGGGCTTTGAGATAGTCTACCATCACAAATCTACGAAGAAGCTCAGTATGGCCCATCAGGCCACCAACGCTTTCATCATAGAACGATCTTGTTATGGAACTCATGAACCCAGGATCAGCTAACTCGGGACTAGTCGGAGCGCTAGTCTTGAGTCCTAGGTCCCATAACGCAAATTTGTATATACCAGAGAGTTCGCTCATGTGGGCTAGGCCGCTAGACAACGTAGGCTTTTTTACCGCGAATGACATCTCGGATCGAGTTGGGTATGGATCCATGCCCATTTCTATTACAGACTCACCCGGTGTTTGGTACGATCTTACTCCTGGAGAGTTTCCTCCAGGAACACCCATCTTGCCTATTGTCCTATTGGCTAGTTGCTCTATTCCAAATGCAGTAGGATACGGTCTATCGAATCTATGTTTTTCTGCTAAGAACTCAGCTCCCTGAGGATCGAACATTGCCCCTATTACGGGGGCATGTTCTATTAGGGATCCTACGAAAGGTAAGTTTGTAACTGGACTAAGAACATTTCCGACTAGCTCAGGTATTCTGAACATGTTACTCGGAGTTGGTAAAAAACTTACATTTTTAAAGTACTCTGCTTGTGAGCCATACAGCGTATCGGTATATTTATATTCGGATCGCATTCTAGCAAACATACCCGGAGCGAAGTAACTAACCCTACCTCCACCAAATGGCTGCTTACCAAGCATCCAGTATCTACCAGATCTCATAGGAACTTGCTGTTCTCCTGATAGTATATCAATGGTTTCTTCTGGAGTTTCTGTTATACCGGGGAATGGCATTTCTCCAGCAAAAGCCGAGATACCTGTAGCTAGTAAAATGTTGGCTTTAGTGGGAGCAGTTTTCAGTGCAATAATAAATGGAGCTAATGTTCTTACGAAATCAGAAGCAGAACTCTCTATTGAGCCCGGCATAAGATCTTCCATGTACCTGGCAGCAGGAGATAGACCAGTAAATTCTCTTAGGAACTGTGCCGATATCTTAGCTGCGCCATATGTGTCGAGAATCAGGTTGGACGCCTTATATCCGCCAGTAGGAACTCCTGTTAGATAGTCAGCATACTTGAGACCCTCTAGGGCTAGAACGCCTCCTGCAGCCATGCCAAATATCTTTGTGGTGTTACCTGCAAAACCGTACATCCCGGGAGTAGGCCTAAATCCGATACCCATCGTAGCACCGATAAGATCGTTAAGGCGAGTCGTCATAAAGTTAGCGGTGTCTAACAGTCTGCTGCCTAGGTCCGACTCATAAGTAAATGATTCCATTGGGAGCCATTTTTTATGTTCGGATTGGTCGGGTGCAACATCTACTATATTCTTTTTTATTTTTTCAGTGACAGATGCTTGGCGTAAGCCAAAGTCCGCTTCAGACGTACCGCGGACAGGCTTTACAACCGGTTCCATTTTTCCGGTTTGACGATTTTTTTGTAAATACTGTATCCTAGATTCATCACCTAATGCAGCTAATACTTCTCTTCGTTTTTTGGGAAAAAACCCAAGCTTTTCATGTTCAATGTCTGGCTTAGACTCTCGTTGGACTCTCTGTATCGATCTTTCTACTGCATTCAATTCGGAATAATCAACCTTAGAGGTTCCTGTTCTTCTTACTATCTCTTCTGTCACTTCATCTAATTCAGTAGTCTCTTTTAGGACAGGAGTTCCGCGAGTTCTCCTTTTTACAACATTCGTTGTAGCTTGCCAAAGCAAAGATTCTTGTGTGGCATACCTCCTGCCAATCCCGGCATCCTCCATAACAGCATGAGCTAAATGGACTAAAGGATTCGATGATGTCGCCTCAATGTCTTCTCGTGTTTGTCTGACCTGACTACGCAGCTGCCCTCTTCTGGCTATTACTGCTTCACCTATCTTATCTGTGCTTCTAGCACGGTAACCAGAAGCAAGATGTTCTAATCCAAAAGCACCATCTGCTGCCTCCTTTTTAGGAATAATCCTAAACAGGTCTTCACCTATTACTAGTCTCCTGGCCGTAGTTTCAGCCGCGTCAGGGGCTCTTACTATGCCTGAAGCTTCACCTTTACCAAGAAGATGTTTCATAGGTGCAGCGAATATATCTGTAAATTTTAAATTGACGAAAGGGAGCTGGAATTGACTAAGAGATCTTTCAATCATTCCACCGAGATATTGGCCGCTTAGTACTCTTGTATCTATTATCTCCTTAGCTGCCGTGTCAAGGAATAGTCTTTCATCTAATCGTTGCTCACCGTGGAGTAGTCCTATCCTCTTCATGTCTTCTAATTGATCAATCTGCTTTTTACCAAATAGATCTACGATCTTCTCTCGTTGTATATTGTCTGTAGACATCGCAAGAAGTTTGTCTACAGTAAGATCTTCAATACCCTCAGAGGAATTGAATTGCCTGGAATATCTCTCTCTCAGACTGTCTCGCATCTGATTCGCAATATGTTTCGCACTGTCGCTTAAAGTTGCATCGGGTCCCGTGGCTTTCCATAGGCTCCCATCTAGATCTAGTCTATTCAAATTATCTAGATTTGTATCAAGATCTTCGAATATTTTTAGGTGGGCTATCAGTGGTGTGTCGCCCGAGCCTATTCTTAGCGCGTCAGATGCGTTAGCATTAATCTGAGAAGTTACATCTCCGACCTCAGCAGCATATCTCGAATATGCTTTTGAGGCCGTTCTCTGTCCCTTGTTCAGCATGTTAGTAAGCTTGCCCGCTATTTCCATGCCTAGCTTACCGAGGGGGCGTTTAGACAGTAAACTAGCAGCTGAAGTCACTAACGCGAATTTTGCTACCATATCGCTAGTAGCGTAGTTTTCTCTTAATATTTTTTCTTCGTTGAATAGAGGCTCATCGTCTCTTGATGCGGGGATTCTGTCTCTGAGCCTGTCTGAATCTTGAATAAGATCCCTATGGAAGCTATATTCTCTAGGTAGATCGGACCTATTTCTTTCTGACGGCATTACTTACTCCATAGATTGTGCTGAATTCCAACCTTCAGGAGGCTGTGGTACCCTATAGGATCCGGGCATCATCTTGCCTGGAACTCTCCCTATCTGCTTCCTCTGTTTTCTCATCTCTTTAGCAACTTGCTTTTCGGCATATTCGTCATCTAAGAACATTCTTAGATCTATTGGTTGCTCTAGCGAAGTTTCTGCAATAGCAAAGAGTCTAGTCAATTCAGACAATGTCATATCTTCTAGCTCACATGGCTTGATCGCATGAAAATGCCTAGTTATTACAGTCATCATTACTGAGTCTAGGGAATTAATTGCGACTCTAGCATCACTGAAGTACTTCGCTATCTCCTCGTTGGAGCTAAAGCCTGATACGTCTATTATACATTTACTAAGCATTTCAAGACACATGCATGGTAGGTCGTATAGCGGATTTTTGTCCGTATCGACCCAATCAAGCTCTGGCCAGATCATACAGGACTGGAGTATTTGTTCCGTGGGATCGCATTCTAGCTCGACATCTTGCTGTAGGAATAAAAACTCCTGGCGAGTCATGGGTCTAACCAATATGCTAGACACCTTAGACTCGCCAGGTTGATTAGAGAGATCAATCAGAAAGATCTCTTTATGGATTCTCCTTAATTCAGGTATCCTCGTTTTAAGTCGTGGATCAAGAAACACATCCTAAACCTTAATTGGAGTAGGCGCACTTTGATATCCCGAGATTGCAAGAATAGAATCATGAAGTGTAGTAGCTACACCTGAAGCTCTACTCCTTATATCATCCAACTCCAGTGGAGGATAAACGGTGCCCTGAGAAGCAATAGCTTCTTCACTCATCATATTAAGTGTAGCTCTTACCCCTTCAGGATTAGCCGAATCTGCTGCAGCATCTACTTCCTTAGCCATAGCTTCGGCCTGCGTCTGGACTAGACTACGGTACTCTCGACGGTTCAAGCTCCTAATGATAAACCACTCATCGGCACAATTAAGAACATTGACATTGCTAAATTGCTTTTTGGCAGCTTGTATGACAGAGATAAACTCTTCGTCCCACTCAAGATCTTTGGCTTGCTGCCATGTGATATCTAACCCTGGAATTTTCTCGTCCATATTTTTGAGCTTGGGTTCAGCTTTGCTCTTTTTCTCTGCTACAGTTTCCAATGTCTCTCCTTGATCTAATTACCTGAGACACTATTGCTCAGTGTATCTCCTCTTTGAGGAACATTGTCCATTCTACGTGGCCCAACACCATTTTCAAGTATTTCTTTGGCAAAAAAGCTATATATCTCATAAATAGGAGACCCAGAAGAAGATACGTCTCCGCCACCAGTAGCAGAAGCAGATATAACTTGAGATTGGCCAACTATATATGCATTTTTAATAATAGTTTCTATATGAGAATCCATTGTAATATCACCATACGAAATAAGTATATCGAATGTACTTTCTTGCTTATATGCTTCTATTGCTAAGCTGGAAATAGAACCTCCCCTTGCTCCCGCAGCATCAGATAGCTGGGTATTTCCATAATTCTTAGAAGCGATGTGCGCTAAAAACTTTACCCGCTCTGTTGTATCTAACTCCATATATCTTTTTAAGTCATCTACTACTTTTCTATCATCTCTTCGCGGATAAATGTTTTGGTTAAACAGATCTATTGCAGTAGCTAAATATCCTGCATGCTTATAGTTTACAACTAGTCTTCCACTAACTATCTTCCTACCATTAGTAACTGCAGAAAAGGTATCATCTGCCCAACCGTATAGGGGTGTTTTGGAATCTCTTGCATCCCAGTCAACTCTAAACGCATCGGATAATTTATATCCGCCGATATATATACCGACATTACATGGAGTGTAGTATCTGTCTGACATTCACTCTCCTGCTGGCCCCTAAGCCATATTATTCCAACGGAATGGCCCTTGTATCTCAGATTCCCTGTGTAGCATGTTTAGAGTACTCAACGGTAGGATGAACTACGGAACCAGTGCCGCAGTGGCCCTTCAGGTTCCCTCCGACGTCTAAGCCCTCTCCAACGTCTGTCGAGGTCTCTTTGATAGGCTCTGAGATCTATGCTACCGTGACGTGAGGGGCTCTCACCCAGAAAGGCTCTCATTGCCTCCTGTTCCTCCCTATAAGCTTCCTCCCAATCGAGCCGCGCTATTCGCTGTCTTACACCCTCCCGCCCC